>Ga0123353_10001013_pt1 | contig 34354 bp, 17 predicted proteins | sample TergutLab28metaG_3_FD_92763 | JGI IMG/M metagenome (GOLD analysis project Ga0123353, IMG submission 92763) | Labiotermes labralis P3 segment gut microbial communities from Petit-Saut dam, French Guiana - Lab288 P3 | ecosystem: Host-associated > Arthropoda: Insects > Digestive system > Gut ... | reverse complement strand
TTGCTGCAGTTTTAACTGCTTATTTTGTTCTATCACATAGAGCGTCAACTCTTCAATCTTTTGCAACAATTTTATCTGGAATTCACCTATATCCAAGCCATTTTCAATCATGTCGGTGGCAGCAGGTATTTCGGGCAGGCGACGGTTAGTTTTGATAAAACTGTGTACTTCATCGAGCGTTTTTAAGGTATAGTTTTCATCGAATACAAAATCGGCGCCGGTATTAGTGTTTATTCTTACTTCGTGGGCGCGGATGGTGCCGACAACATCGAGTTTGTAGTAAGGATCAGGTCTGCCGATACCTACATTGCCGCTCACATTAATTGTAAAAAACGGATTAGTAAATTGCGAATCTGTTGTTTTTCCGCTTCCTATGGCAAAAGTATTACTATTGTAAACAGTTCCGATAGACCATGCATAATTACTTTGCCTGATTAAATTGATGTATTGACCGCTACTTGCAGGTTTGGTTATAATCAGATTACCATGGCATGTGTTATCCGGAGTAACTCCTTGCGGATATACGGTTACTCTACCTTGAACGGTTAATGCTTGTGATGGGTTAGGTGTACCGATGCCGATATTGCCTGCTCCTGTCAACGTCATAAGATGAGTCATTGTGCCATTATTGCTATAGTCATAAAAAGCAAAACCACCTTCACTTCCGCCTGCCCGGTTAGATACAAAGTTTTGTTCGCCCTTTCCGCCTGAGTAGTTCCATCCCAGCAATAAGTGTCCGGTATTTTTCAAAAAGTTTAAATCATATCCCTGATTAGGGTCTAAATTACTGGCGGATACAGCTAAACCTAAGGCAGAGCCAACTTCTAATTTTGTTTTGGGCACGGCTGTTCCGATGCCGGCGTTGCCATTCATCACTACCACATTGCCACCGGTGAAGTAACCTGCCCAACGCTTATCGGGCGCTCCGCCCTCGACGGTGGAATAGATGCCATAGACAGAAGCGCTTGCACTGGTACTCGTGTGCTTAGAAGAAAGATAGACGCCATAAACCGATTTAGTACTCACATTGGTAGTGTTAGTTGAATGGACTCCGAATACGTCACCACTACCACTACTACTACCTGTTTTGTTGTTGATCAACTGGATGCCGTACAAACTTCCCACAGTGCCACCACCGCTGTTATTTGCATAGAAGCCATAGGCTGTTCCCGAATTACCGCCGGTGCTGTTGTCTACATAGAAACCGTATGATGTGCCGGAGTAACCACCAATACTATTTTTTACATAAACGCCATAATTTTCGTTGCCATACGTCGTATTTTCGTTGTCTAAATAAATTCCATACAGCAAGGAACTGCTCTGAGCCGTGCTTGACCGTTTATTCTTGAAATAAGCGCCATAAAATGGTTTGTTTGAGGTATTGATATTCTCCATAAACGAATACAATCCGAAAACAGTATCGGTCGATGATACGCTTTTACGCAAAAGCAGCTTGGCTTTGGCGCTTGGGTCGGCGCCGATTCCGGCATTGGCTGTTGTTGGGGTTAGCTTTGTGCCGTTTGTCGCCGGATCCCAGGCGGCGCTCTGTCCATTTGAATTAGCAGCTAACGCCACAAAAAATAAAGTTGCGAGGATTGTTTTCAGTGTTTTCATATAATTAAAATTTAGTAATATTTCATGTTAATCTAACCATCACCTAAAAGATCTCCCGCAAATATTGGAATTTAATTCCAATATTCAATAAAAAATTTGAATTATTTTCAAAAAAAGAACAAAAACAATTCAAAACTAATCTCCATTACGATTGTTAAATAAAAATCATGACAAGAATTAGCAAGACATTGAAGGAATTACGGAAATCGTATGGTTATACTCAGTTGGACTTGGCTGCAACATTGGATATAGACAACAGCACTTATGCCAAAATCGAACGGGGAACTTCCGATATTAACTTTTCAAAATTGGAACGAATTGCCAATTTTTACAAAATGTCTGTTGTCGAACTATTGGCATACCCCAATATAGTAAAAGAGGTTCATGAACCGTTAAAACCAAAAATTTCCATTGTAATTGACGTCTATTCGGATAATCAGGAAAAAACAATCATGGAGGTACTCAAAAAAATCGAAGGGATAAACATAAAAGCAAAATAACTCTTGGCATGAGGAAATTAGAAAATATTCTTGACTTTTGACAAAATTTAAATGCCAACTTCTCTTTTATTTCTTTTTTTTATTAATTTTGTAGAATAATTTCGGTGTGTAGTATTTTTAAATCAATCATTTACGAAAAGGATATAGTGTTTTTAAAATTCAAAATATATTATGAAAACAGATGCATTACTAAGCAAAAAAACTGTACTGTACTTTTTATTTTCAGTATTGACCGTATGGGGGATACAGGCGCAAACGTGCCAGAACATTGTAGGTGGCTCAAACTTCGAAGCGCTCTACGAGAGTCCTGATAATTTTAGGGGACTTGATGTTACTACTCAGATTGGACCTTCGGGAAATATAATGTCAACACCATTTAATCTTGCCACATCCGACGCAAATTTCGGAACACAAAGAGTTTATGGAGTAGTTGATAATCCGCAAGATGTGAATGCATCCTTCCCTGATATTCCTGAATCGATGATTCTTTTTAGCCGACCAACAGCAGGTGATATCCTGTTTTATTATGAAGTGGCGGGCTGTATGAGACCGGGTACTCAATATACCGTTACAGTAGAAGGATATTACATCTCGGCAGGTTGTGGAGCTGTCAATGGAGACATGAATTTACAACTTATGGCTAATCCCGCAAAAAGCGAATACATCACTACTACTGTAAATGGCGGTTGGACTCGTACTTTTCAACCCCCAACCACAAACAGATGGAGTAAGTTTAGCTATACCACTCCTGTAGAAACACTGACAGCCGGGTCAAGCGGAGTAAACCTTCGATTGGCAACGGCGACCCCGTATAATTCTTGTATAGTGGTTGGTATTACAAAAATAGAAGTAAAGGGTTGTCTTAATCCTAAACTGAAAGCTCCCAGCGGGAGCGACGTTTGTACCGGAGAACTGGCACGCTTGTCTTTTGACCGTGAATATTATGCAGATACCTACTACTGGGAAAAATCGCCGAATGGTACGAGCGGTTGGTTCCAGGTTGGCGGGAACACAAGCAGCATCATGGAAGAGATAGACGCAACCGCATGGTATAAATGTACGCTTACAATTGATGGAAAAACAGCCGTATCGGAAGTATTAAAAATAAATGCTATTAGTTGTTGTCCGTTGAGTACGGATCCGCCAATAAACTCTTCCCGAAAAATTATTTATTACGATAATTTCGGGACATTTTCGGGACCGACAAGTTACACGGATGCTTTTGGAGTTTCTGCGGGATATGATGTAAGAGAATGGCAGACACACTTGTCTTACCCCATACTGCCTCATACTGTATATTACAACGCATGGGGCACTAACCCCGCTCCCGATGGACGATATGTAGTCACCGTATTGAAAAATGATAGATTATTTCGATTAAATACCGGAGGAATTCCTGGGTACGTAGATGGATCGGGCGATCCTAACGGAGGCGTTCTTTTTATAAATTTAGCCACTAACCTTTCCCCTCTCCCTTATGCAATATACACTCGTAAGATAGAGAACCTTTGTTCAAATATTAAGCTCGATTTCGAGGTAAAGGTAGCAAATGAATCGAAAGGTTCGCCTCCGAGTGTAATGGTAAGGCTAGAGAAGGAGGACGGCACAGTGTTACCGGGGGGGCAAAGCGCGACCGTTTCTCCCGGAGTATTGACAGGTTGGCATACGGTTAAAATATCGGATGTTGTAACATCCGAAACTTCTGTCATGTTAAAAGTGTACACCACGATTAATGGTTCCGACGCCGGAGGAGATTTATTGTTGGACGATATTATCTTCCGCGTCTGTACCCCGCCTGTTGCCGAGATATTTTCTCATCTCCCTACCTTAACGAAAGATGCGGTAGTATGTGAAAGATCAACAGTCACACTTGCCACACAAGTAGGTACTTTGCTAAATAGCTATTACGGCGGCGATCCCCGGTTTTTATTTCAGGCAAGTACGAATGGAACCACATGGAATAATATTTCGGGAAAACTGACGACACCTTCCTTTCCTTGTCCCATGAGCGCATACGGGGCGTATAATAAAGTCTATTTCCGCGTAATTGCAGCGACGGATGCAGGATTGGATAAATTTATTCCGGCTATGGGAGGGAATCCGAATGCGGAAGAAAACACAAATTGTAAGACGGTTTCCATCTCCGATCCGATTACGATTACCTTGTATTGTGCATGTCCCACTCCTCCCCAAATAACTCTAACTGCCAGTAAACCCATCACAGCAGACAAGAGTATCGCATTGTGTATGGATGAAACGATTACGTTAAGTACAATACCAACCCCATCTTATCAATGCGAGGTTCTTTGGTTTGAATCCAATGTAAGACCGGGACCTACGGCAACACCTTTGCATATCGGAAATACATTTAATCTTACAGCAGCATCAGGAGGCGTAAAGACCTATTTCGTAAAAGTTCAATCCGCAGAAGAGCCGGAGATTGCCTCATGTTGGCGATTCGACAGCTTGTTCGTAAGGGTAAATCCTGTTACGATAAACGATACGCTGGAGATTTGTCTCGACAATCCGTCGGCTCCGACAGCAGCCGACAACATCTGCTTCCGGTTTCAATCAAAATATGCTGATGGTACTTTTACAGGAAGCAACCAGCCAAGCAATTTTATACCATATAGCAGCTTAACGGGTTCTGACCGTATCGGATCTGTTACGGATACCATTAAAATAGCAGCCGGCGCTATCGGCTGGAGGGAATTATGTTATCCGGGAAATCTGGTCGATGTAAAAGAAACGCCGGCAAAAGATATATTTTACCATGTATATTTGGAAGATGTGACCCGCGTACCTACACAAGGAATATTGTTGGAAAACGCAGCTATTGAAACCGCAGCTTCTACTGCTACTAATGGTAATGCCGATAATCATGACGTGAGATTACGTATGCTTCTCGATGTAACGCGAGAAATAATACTTGAATCGGTAAATCTCACTGTTAGAAAAACGAGCGCCGGTACCGCAACATTCAGGGTCACGCCTGTTCTTTACGCTGTTGGAGCCGGTAATGCTGTCGGCGCCGTAATAGCTACAGGTTGGACAGCACAAGATATATCGTACGATAACATCAAGTCGGAAGTCTCTGTTAATTTGAACAATTATGTATTACAACCAGGTAGTAGATATTACTTGGGATTTGAATTTACTACAATTCCGGAGAATTTATATTGTAGTTCGGGTGGTTTCCCTTTTGCAGATAATCTTGGAGGAGTTGCATTGCGTGGTACCGAGGCAAGACGTAATACTGCTACCACCACTCGTTATCTCATTTCCAATTTGAAATTCCTTACCCCAATGGTCGTCAATACTTGCGGTCGTTCAAAGCTTACAGTCAAGTCCGATTGTCCGTTATGCGACCTCCCTGACGCTCAAGGCGGCAAACGGGTAGAAATCACAACACCACCAACCGGAACAAAGAAAGACGGCGCCGTTGTGGTTTTATGCTCCGGAGAGAATGTTGTCTTAACTGCCAGACAATTACAATTAAATGGGACGAATGCTAACAGCCAGTTTGATATCGTGTGGTACGAAGGAAGCAAGACTTCCACTCCAACTCTGCCGAAGAATGCAGGTACCGACACTTACACCGTAAACGCATGGTCTTTAGCCAATTCGGCAGTGGCGGAAACAAAGAAATACTATCTCAAAATTCAAAACCACAACGAGCCAACCAACGAAAGTTGCTGGATATGGGATAGTATTGAAGTGAAAGTCAATCCAATACCAACGGTAACTAAACCTGAAAACCAAACTAAATGTAACGGTATAGCAACAAATGCGGTGAATTTCACAGGCAACATGGCAAGCGGAGTAACCTATAACTGGACAAACACCAACACTGCCATTGGTTTAGCTGCAAGCGGAACCGGAGATATCGCCTCATTCACAGCAACTAACGCAACAGCTGCACCAATAAGCGGTACAATAACAGTAACCCCAACGGCTAACAGTTGTCTGGGAACACCGGAATCCTTTATCATTACAGTCAACCCGACGCCAACAGTAACCCAACCGACAGACCAGACAAAATGTAACGGCACAGCAACAGACGCAGTGAATTTCACAGGCAACATTGTCAGCGGAGTAACATACGACTGGACAAACGACAATACGGCTATCGGATTAGCCGCCAGTGGAACCGGAAACATCGCCTCATTCACAGCAACCAACTCAACCAATACGCCAATAAGCGGCACAATAGAAGTAACCCCAACAATTAACAGCTGTCCAGGAACACCGGTCTCTTTTGTCATTACAGTCACTCCGACGCCAACGGTCACCAAACCTGCCAACCAGACAAAATGTAACGGCGTAGCAACAGACGCAGTAAGCTTCACTGGCAACATGGCAAGCGGAGTAACCTACAACTGGACAAACACCAATACAGCCATCGGTTTAGCTGCCAGCGGAACAGGCGATATTACCTCATTTACAGCAACTAACACAGGAAATACAGCTATAAGTGGTACAATAGAAGTCACCCCAACAGCTAACGGCTGTCCGGGAACGCCGGTCTTCTTTACCATTACAGTCAACCCAACGCCAACGGTAGACAAACCGACTGACCAGCCTGTATGTAACGGAGCTCCAACAACTGCCGTAAACTTCACAGGCAACATAGCCATCGGAGTAACATACGACTGGACAAACACCAATACGGCTATCGGATTAGCTGCCAGTGGAACCGGAAATATCGCCTCATTCACAGCAACCAACTCAACCAATACGCCAATAAGCGGCACAATAGAAGTAACCCCAACAATTAACGGCTGTTCGGGAACACCGGTCTCTTTTGTCATTACAGTCACTCCGACGCCAACGGTCACCAAACCTGCCAACCAGACAAAATGTAACGGCGTAACAACAGACGCAGTAAGCTTCACTGGCAACATGGCAAGCGGAGTAACATACAACTGGACAAACAACAATACAGCCATCGGTTTAGCTGCCAGCGGAACAGGCGATATAGCCTCATTTACAGCAACTAATACAGGAAATACAGCTATAAGCGGTATAATAGAAGTCACCCCAACAGCCAATGGCTGTCCGGGAACGCCGGTCTCCTTTACCATTACAGTCAACCCAACACCAACGGTAGACAAACCGACTGACCAGCCTGTATGTAACGGAGCTCCAACAACTGCCGTAAACTTCACTGGCAACATAGCCAGCGGAGTAACATACAACTGGACAAACAACAATACGGCTATCGGATTAGCTGCCAGTGGAGCCGGAAATATCGGTTCATTCACAGCAACCAATTCAACCAATGCGCCAATAAGCGGTACAATAGAAGTAATCCCAACGATTAACGGTTGTTCGGGCGCTCCGAAATCCTTTACCATTACAGTCAACCCTGCCCCAATGGTAGATGAATCTGCCGACCAGACAAAATGTAACGGCGCGACAACAGATGCGGTAAACTTCACAGGCAATATTGCCAGCGGAGTAACCTACAACTGGATAAACACCAATGCTGCCATTGGTTTAGCTGCAAGTGGAACAGGCGATATTGCCTCGTTCACAGCGACTAACACAGGAAATACGGCTATAACCGGTACAATCACAGTCACCCCGACATCAACCGGCTGCCCGGGCGTTCCGTCCACCTTCACCATTACAGTCAACCCGACGCCGACAGCCACCAAGCCTACCAACCAAACCAAATGTAACGGCGCGCAAACAGACGCAGTGAGTTTCGCAGGCAACATGGCAAGCGGAGTAACCTATAACTGGACAAACACCAATGCTGCCATTGGATTAGCCGCCAGCGGAACAGGAGATATCGCCTCATTCACAGCTACCAACACAACAGATGCCGCAATAAGCGGTGAAATAGAAGTAACTCCAACAGCTAACGGTTGTCCGGGAACACCAGTCTCCTTTACCATTACAGTCAACTCAACGCCAACAGTCACCAAACCTGACGACCAGACAAAATGCAACGGCGCGGCAACAGACGCAGTGAACTTCACAAGCAACATACCAAGCGGAGTAACATACGATTGGACAAACACCAATACAACCATTGGTTTAGCCGCCAGCGGAACCGGAAATATCGCCTCATTCACAGCAACCAATTCAACAGATGCCGCAATAAGCGGCACAATAGAAGTGACCCCAACAGCTAACGGCTGTCCAGGAACACCGATCTCCTTTGTCATTACAGTCACTCCGACGCCAACGGTCACCAAACCTGACGACCAAACCAAATGTAACGGCGCCACAACAGATGCCGTGAACTTCACAGGTAACACGGCAAGCGGAGTAACCTACGACTGGACAAACACCAACGCTGCCATTGGTTTAGCTATCAGCGGAACCGGAAATATCACCTCATTCACGGCGACCAACACAACAGACACGCCAATAACCGGTACAATAGAAGTCACCCCAACAGCCAACGGCTGTCCGGGAACACCGGTCTCTTTTGTCATTACAGTCACTCCAACGCCAACAATCACCAAGCCTGCCGACCAGACAAAATGTAACGGCACAGCAACAGACGCAGTAAACTTCACAGGCAACATACCAAGCGGAGTAACCTATAACTGGACAAATACCAACACCGCCATTGGTTTAGCAGCTGCCAGCGGAACCGGCGATATCGCCTCATTCACAGCAACCAACTCAACAGATGCCCCAATAACCGGTACAATAGAAGTCACCCCAACAGCTAACGGTTGTCCGGGAGCACCAGTATCCTTCACCATTACAGTCGACCCAACACCAACAGTCACCAAGCCTGACGACCAGACAAAATGTAACGGCGCCACAACAGACGCAGTGAACTTCACAGGCAACATGCCAAGCGGAGTAACATACGATTGGACAAACACCAATACAACCATCGGATTAGCTGCAAGCGGAACAGGAGATATTGCCTCATTCACGGCAACCAACTCAACAGATGCCCCAATAAGCGGTACAATAGAAATCACCCCAACAGCTAACGGTTGCCCGGGAACACCGGTCTCCTTTACCATTATGGTCGACCCAACACCAATAGTAACCAAACCTGCCGAACAAACCAAATGTAACGGCACAGCAACAGATGCCGTGAACTTCACAGGCAACATGCCAAGCGGAGTAACATACGACTGGACAAACACCAATACTGCCATTGGTTTAGCTGTCAGCGGAACCGGAAATATCTCCTCATTCACAGCAACTAACTCAACAGATACGCCAATAAGCGGCACAATAGAAGTCACCCCAACAGCTAACGGTTGTCCGGGAACACCAGTCTCTTTTGTCATTACAGTCACTCCAACGCCAACAGCCACCAAACCTGCCGAACAGACAAAATGTAACGGCACACAAACAGACGCAGTGAACTTCACAGGCAACATACCAAGCGGAGTAACATACGACTGGACAAATACCAATGCTGCTATTGGTTTAGCTGTCAGCGGAACCGGCGATATCGCCTCATTCACAGCAACCAACTCAACAGATGCCCCAATAAGCGGTACAATAGAAGTCACCCCGACGGCTAACGGTTGTCAGGGAGCGCCGGTTTCTTTTACCATTACAGTCGATCCGACGCCAACAGCCGGAATCACAAAAAATCCGAACGAAACCATATTGACTTGTACAACAGAAGATATCACCCTGACAGCCACCGGAGGAGTCACCTTTTTGTGGAGTACCAACGCAACCACCGAATCCATTACAGTTTCAACCATAGGCAACTACGAAGTGGAGATATGGGATGGAAACGGATGTACTGCTAAAGCAAACGTCGATATAACCGAAGACAAAGCCCTGCCAACAGCAAGCATCACAAACGATACCGGTACAAACCAACTGACTTGTACAACTCAAAGCATCAGCCTGACAGCCTCCGGTAACGGAACTTATTCATGGACAAACGGTAGCGGAACCGTATTAGGAACAAACGCCACACAAACAGTAGCAGTACCCGATACCTATACGGTAACTGTAACCGGCTCAAACGGATGTAAGAACACAGCTATCGCTAATATAACCCAATCCAACGACATGCCTACGCCAAGTATCACCCCAAGCGCAACCGTACTGACATGTACCACGCCAAGCATCAAACTTGAGGCATCGGCAACAGGCGGAGATGGAAATTACACCTATTCGTGGGGTGCGACAGATACGACAATAATAACCCCGGGTATCTATATGGTAAGAGTAACGGATGGAAACGGATGTACAGGAACGGCAAATGTCGAAATAACAGAGAACAAGACAGAACCGACACTCAGCATCACAAAAAATCCGAATATAGACGCTCTGACCTGTACAACGCCAAACATTACGCTGACTGCCAACACCAACGCTGTTTCGTACCTATGGGTCGGCGGTGAAACTGCGAATGAAAAAGTAGCATCAACTCCGGACTTATACGAAGTAACTGTAACTGGAGAAAACGGGTGTCAAAAAACCGAAAGCGTAACAATAGACGAAAACAAGACACTACCGACACTCAGCATTACAAAAAATCCTGACGTAGCAGTGTTGACTTGCGCTATACCAAACATTACGCTAACAGCCAATACAGACGCTATTTCATTCCTATGGGTCGGTGGTGAAACTACGAATGAAAAAGTAGCATCAACACCGGACTTGTACGAAATAACTGTAACTGGAGAAAACGGGTGTACAAAAACAGAAAGCGTAACGATAAACGAAAACAAGACACTACCGACACTCAGCATCACAAAAAATCCTGATGTAGCCGTTCTAACCTGTTCAAAGCCAAACATTACGCTGACTGCCAATACCGATGCTGTTTCATACTTATGGGTCGGCGGTGAAACTACGAATGAAAAAGTAGCATCAACACCAGATCTATATGAAGTAACTGTAACTGGAGAAAACGGGTGTACAAAAACCGAAAGCGTAACGATAAACGAAAACAAGACACTACCAACTCTCAGCATCACAAAAAATCCTGACATAGCAGTGTTGACCTGCGCAATACCAAACATTACGCTAACTGCCAATACCGACGCTGTTTCATTCCTATGGGTCGGAGGGGAAACTACGAATGAAAAAGTAGCATCAACGCCGGACTTATACGAAGTAACTGTAACTGGAGAAAATGGGTGTACAAAAACAGAAAGCGTAACGATAGACGAAAACAGGATACTACCGACACTCAGCATCACAAAAAATCCTGACGTAGCCACTCTGACCTGCGCAATACCAAACATTACGCTGACTGCCAACACCGACGCTGTTTCATTCCTATGGATCGGCGGGGAAACTACGAATGAAAAAGCAGCATCAACCCCAGGCGCTTATGAAGTAACAGTAACCAGTGTAAACGGGTGTACAAAAACAGAGAGCGTAACGATAGGCGAAAACAGAATACTACCTACACTCAACATCGCAAAAAATCCTGATGTAGCCGTTCTGACCTGCGCAACGCCAAACATTACGCTAACTGCTAACACCGACGCTGTTTCATTCCTATGGGTCGGCGGGGAAACTACGAATGAAAAAGTAGCATCAACGCCGGACTTATACGAAGTAACTGTAACTGGAGAAAACGGATGTACAAAAACAGAAAGCGTAACAATAGACGAAAACAGAATACTACCAACTCTCAGCATCGCAAAAAATCCTGATGTAGCCGTTCTGACCTGCACAACACCAAACATTATGCTAACTGCCAATACCGACGCTGTTTCATTCCTATGGGTCAGCGGTGAAACTACGAATGAAAAAGTAGCATCAACTCCGGACTTATACGAAGTAACTGTAACTGGAGAAAACGGGTGTACAAAAACCGAAAGCGTAACAATAGGCGAAAACAGGGCACTACCAACTCTCAGCATCACAAAAAATCCTGACGTAGCAGTGCTAACCTGCGCAATACCAAACATCACACTGACAGCCAATACCGACGCTGTTTCATACCTATGGGTCGGCGGGGAAACTACGAATGAAAAAGTAGCATCAACACCAGACTTATACGAAGTAACTGTAACTGGAGAAAACGGGTGTACAAAAACAGAAAGTGTTACGATAGGCGAAAACAAAACCGAACCGACACTCAGCATCACAAAAAATCCTGATGTAGCCGTTTTAACTTGTGCAATACCAAACATTACGCTGACTGCCAATACAAACGCTGCTTCATACTTGTGGGTCGGCGGGGAAACTACGAATGAAAAAGTAGCATCAACCTCAGGCACTTATGAAGTAACTGTAATAGGCTCAAACGGATGTACGAAGACGGAAAGCGTCACATTAACACAATCCGACGAAATGCCAACAGTAAACATCACCCCAAGCGCAACCGTCCTGACTTGTACTACACCAAGCATCACCCTGACGGTAACAGCCACCGGCGGAGACGGAAATTACACCTATTCGTGGATTACGGCAGATACAACAGTAACAACACCGGGCATCTACACAGTAAGAGTAACCGATGGAAATGGCTGTTCGACAACAGCAAGCGCTACCATAACCCAAGATAAAACCCCGCCAACAGCAGGTATTACAAATAATACAGGAGAAACCCAATTGACCTGTTTAGTAACATCCATAAGCCTGACAGCCACCGGCGGAGTTTCTTATTCTTGGAATAACGGTTTGGGTACAAATAAAGATGTTACGGTAACTGCGCCAAACACCTATACTGTAACCGTAACCGGCGCTAACGGATGTACAGCTCAGGCAAGCGAAACGATAACCCAAAATATTACACCTCCGACGGCAAATATTACAAACAATACAGGAGAAACCCAATTGACCTGTTTAGTAACAGGTATCAACCTGACAGCCACCGGCGGAGTCTCTTATTCATGGGATAACGATTTGGGTACAAATGAGAATGTTACGGTAACAACTCCCGGCACATACACAGTAACCGTAAAAAGCGCTAACAGTTGTACGGCAACCAAAGACATCACGATAACCCAAAATATTACACCTCCGACAGCAGATATTACAAATAATACAGGAGAAACCCAATTAACCTGTTTAGTAACAGGTATCAACCTGACAGCCACCAGCGGAGCCTCCTATTCATGGAATAACAGTTTGGGTACAAATGAGAATGTTACGGTAACAGCGCCAAACACCTACACTGTAACCGTAACCGGCGCTAACGGATGTACGGCGACCAAAAATATCACGATAACCCAAAACATTACCCAACCCGGAGCCGACATCATCAGTGATGGACTCATCCTGACATGCTTAAAGCCATCTATCACCCTGACGGCAACAGGCAATGGCAGTTACACATGGGACAACGGATGGGGTAATACCGCTACGATAGAAGTTACAACTGCCGGCACTTATACCGTAACCGTCAAAGCACCAAACGGTTGTACTGATAAAAAAAGCATCACAATTGCGACTGACGATTCCAGACCAAACATTCAAATTGTCAGCAGCACTACCACCGTATTGACTTGTGTTGAGCCAAATATCACGCTGACAGCAAGCGGCGGTGCAAGGTACTCTTGGAGTAACGGCAGCACGAATGCCGGTACAACTATAACCTCAGCCGGTATCCATACCGTAACTGTCACATCAGACAACGGATGCAGCGCCGACAAAAGTATCGAAATTACGTCAAATCAATCGCTACCGATAATTAACGTCAACGATGCCGAGATATGCCTTGGCGGCGCGGCAACCTTAACCGCAAGTGGCGCTGATAACTATACATGGATGACAGGCGCGACAGGAGCAAGCATAACCGTCTCTCCAACCGCTACCACCACCTATACGGTAGAAGGCGCATCAACGGCAACCGGCTGTAAAAACACAACCACAGTTACCGTCTATGTAGAAGCTCCTATTGAGTTGACACTCACCGCGCCTGTAAGTATCGAACTGGGCGATGAACTTACAATAACCGTCACCGCCGAACGCACTGACCACGGTTACTTCGAATGGTTCCTCAACAACCAGCCGTATCAGACCGTCAGCGAATACAACCTGACGCTTCGACCGGACGCCGGCAGGCAACATTTCCTTGTGCATACCGCAACGGAGAAATTGAACTGCCCTTCCTCATCTGAAATATATGTAGAGGTATCCGAATCCGTACCAAACGCCATCAACCCGTACGATCCAAACGGCAGAAACTGCTGTTTCATGAGGGGCTATCAAGTAGAGATATACAACCGTTACATGCAAAAAGTATTTGAAGGCAATGATGGCTGGGATGGTAATTATCGTGGCGCTCTTGCTGATCCGGGCACTTACTTCTACCGCCTCTTCAAGAAAAGCGGACAGGTAGAGAAAGGTATGTTGGAAATAGTGAAGTTTTAAGTAGTAATCAACAAAAAAATTTATAGTATTAATAATTAACATGTTCAAAATTGATCAAAAACGCAACTGCCTTACCCTAATACTAACTCTCTGCATTGCATCCCTTTTATCAGGACAAAGCTACGTATGCCCCGACTTTACGAATCTCAAATCGCCATACGTTGAGGGGCATTACGGCAGAACCTACGCCCCTTTTGCCTACTCCGGCTTTATAGACGGTCGCCATACCGAAATCACAGAGCAGGGAACCGACCCGAACACCGGCAACATCCTGCAATTTTTGCCCCCGGGCGAAAGCAAAGTTATACGACTGGGCAACGCACAAATTGGCGCCGAAGCCGAAGCCTTGACATACCATCTTACGGTAGACCCCGACAACCCGATATTACTGGTAAAATTTGCCGTCGTATTCCAAGACCCCGGTCATCAGGGGGTCGAACAACCGCGCTTTGTCATGCGCATTATGGATGAAGACGGCAGTTTGATCGAAAGCTGCTCCGAATACGACGTCTCGGCAAGAGCCGAAATAGAGGGATTCCAATCGTATGGAGCCGGTGGTCACGTCCCTATTCGCTGGCGCGACTGGACAAACGTAGGGCTGGATATGTCGGCATTTGCAGGGAAACAGGTGCAGGTGCAATTTATCACTTATGACTGCTCGTTGAGCGGGCATTACGGATACGCCTATTTCACGGCTTCTTGCGTTTACAACAAATTAAGATTGAACGTTTGCACCGGAAATACTTTCACGGTAGAAGCTCCCGGCGGATTTGCCTCCTACCTGTGGGACAACGGCGACAGGACGCACATCAGCACGCGAACAAAAACAGACAATGATATGACATTGTCATGTATAGTTACTTCGGCAACAGGATGTCGGTTTACATTAAGCGCTTATGTATCTTCAACCTTTACGCCAACTCAAAACAACGAAATCACCGACGAAATCTGCCAAGGAGAAGGTTATGACAGGAATCGTTTTAATCTTCCGCCTCAAACCCAATTCGGAACGTTTGTTTTTTACAATACATATTTGAATCCCAACACATGTTCGGGCGCCGTTACCGACCAACTCACACTTACCGTACACCAAACCCATTATCCCTTAAAAGCCTCCATCTGTCAAGGGGAAAGCTACACAGACAATGGGTTTAACATCCAAAACCCGGCTGTGGGAATAAAATACGATACCCTGCACCTTAAGTCAACAAAGCTGGGTTGCGACAGTATTGTTTGTCTGGAGCTGATCGTAAGCTCTTCGTTTAATATGCCGAATACGCTGACAGGAGACGCTAATCCCTGCTCCAATGAGCTGGTAACCTATTCGTTCGCAGGTAGCGTCGGTTTAACCTCTTATCAATGGGAAACGCCTGCTAATGCTCATATTTTGAGCGGACAAGGCACGAATCAAGTCAGACTGTATTTTACCGACGATACGCCGGGCAATATTATACTGAATGGCGAAAACGGCTGTGGAGCAGGAACGGTGACTTTGCCCGTAAAACCTCGCCAAAGCTATGAAAACCTGATTATTGACAGTATCTGCTCAGGTGAAATATATAACCGGCATAATTTTAACCTCGGCAGGCAGGACGATACAGGTTATTTTAGCTATTATCATGACGAAAAGACGACGTCGGGGTGCGACAGCACAACTACGCTGGTATTGTTTGTCTTCCCTACTCCGACGATCGACATTGCAGTTCAGAATGATACGGTGCTTTGTTTTGAGCAGACCGTTACGCTGTATGCTGTGCCGTCGAATACTTCCGTCGTTTTTGCCCCAATACCGAAAGTGGCTATCGGCGATATTCTTTGCACCGATGGCAGCATTGTGAAACCCAATGCTTATGCAGCAAGCGGAAAAACGGCAGAGGCAGTAGTATTTTATGTGGATAAAACCGGAGAACACGGTTGGGCGGTAGATTTACGGAATCTTACATATAACCTGAGATGGTCTGATGATATAACATTCGACATCCCAACCATGGATAATCATCCAACCGTTGCTTCAGCCCTGATGGATTTTGACGGATATGGCAACACCTTGAAAATGCGGGCGGCAATGCCTGACCCAACACTTCTTGCATGGGCGCCGGATATCTCTCAAGGCTGGTATATTCCGGCAATGGGGCAATTGGAAATGATGATTTGTGTCAGTGAGAAAATAAATCCGACATTAACAATGCTTTTTGGTAATTTTACAGGTACGGTGAGCAAAATGGTGGTATACTGGTCAAGCACAGAGGCAGGCGCAGACAAGTGTTATACGCCGGAACACAGCGGCTGGGTAACTACAAGATTGAAAAACTCCGGCAGCGTCGGCACCCGCGCAATAAAAGATTTTTGAATTTAATTGAATTATTATATGAGAAAACATATCATAACCTTATTATTGCTTATTGCCTGCCTGTCGGCAAACGCCTATCAGGTAGGCGATGTAATTACAAACCCCGACGGAAGCATGGGGGTGGTTTTCTATATACACCCCAATGGCAGCGGCGGATGGATGGTAGCATTGACTGATGAAGCGAAGGCAACCGGTAAACGTTGGGGAGATGGTACAAAAGTACCCGGTCTTACAATGAATGCCGCAGCCTTGGACTATGACGGATATGCCAATACCCAAGCAATTTTGGACTACCAGGGAGCAAATGCCGATTATATTGTTCAAAATATTGATTTCGCAAATGGCTGGTACCTGCCGGCTATCGGTCAGTTGGCAATTTTATATGGTATGCAGGGTGTAATAGCTAATTCATTAACAAGTAATGGTGGGCAGTTAATAATGAGTTATTCAGATTATATTTCAAGTTCTGACCTTCCTAATGCCTCAGCTCAAATAATAACGTATAATGGTTATCAACATAATATGTCACAACAATATGCAACCGGTATTGTCCGTGCCGTCAAAGATTTCACAACGGCTGTTATTCCTTACGATTCTACCATTACCTATCGCTGGAGTAACGGAAGTACGGCGCCATACATCACCGTGTCGCCATCGCGAACTGCGACTTACACCGTTACCGCCACTTCGTCTGTCGGCTGTGAAGCCACAGCAAGCCAAACTATTATCGTAAACAACACAATGGGGCAAACCATTAACGCCGCCATTTGCGAAGGCGAAACCTACACACAATACGGTTTCAACGCCACCGCTCCGGGTACATACAACACAAATTTCACACAAAACGACTGTACAGTGCCGATTAGACTGAATTTGACGGTAAACCCCGCCTACCGCGATACGATTCGCGATACGCTTTGCCTCGGCGATACATGGCGCGAACACGGTTTTACCCTCACGCCCTACACGGACGGGCTTTACGCGCATACTTTCCACTATGATACGCAAATGAGTTGCGACAGCACAATTACAATCGAACTTTTTGTGCTACCCACATATAAAACAACCATTCCCGACAGCATCTGCCAGCATGAGCCATACAACCGGAACGGTTTCCACATCGCTCCGCAAGAGATGCCGGGTATGCTCTACGACACGTTGCACTATGCCACGCAGGCGGGTTGCGACAGCATTTTTATTCTGGAGCTTTTTGTAAAGCCGGTCGACGAATACTTCATCAGCGATGTGGTACATGCCGGACATGTTTACAACAAAAACGGCTTCAACATCTCCATCATGCAACATGAGACAGGCGCGCGAACCGAGACTTTGACCCTGAAAAACCGTTATGCCTGCGACAGCATTATCGTCCTCAACCTGAATATAATTCAGGGAGGAGTAATCATACCATGCCGTGATACGACCGTTTATCTCAACGAAACCATTTATGTGAACGAAGGATACTACGAAAACGGTTTTTCAGTTCCTGTGCAAACTTCGGCAGGTTTTGTGACAAGAACATTACCGCTAAAAAAAATTGATTTGTGCGACAGCACAGTTATTCTTAACCTGACTGTCTTACCGTTACCGTCGTGTCCAAGCGATACGACCGTCTATCTGAATGAAACAATTCATGTAGATGAAGGATACAATAAAAACGGTTTTTCAATCCCCGTACAAACTTCGGCAGGTTTTGTAACAAGAACATTACCGCTGAAAAACAGCGATATGTGCGACAGCATAGTTATTCTCTACCTGACCGTATTACCGCTCAATCCGCCATGTCCGGGCGATACCACCGTCTATCGTTACGATACAATATGTCAACACCAGCCCTACATAGAAAATGGCTTCAACCTGCTCTCGCAATCCGTTCCGGGCGTCAAAACCCACAGGCTTGATTTTCAAACAGTTGCAGGTTGCGACAGCATAGTAATATTGGAATTGACTGTAAACGAAGTTTTTGAAAAGGTTGTCAATATTTTCATAGAAAAAAATATGCCGGTCAATATCGCCGGCATTGACTATAACCACCCTGCGACAGTGAGGCATACTTACATCTCGGCGGCGGGTTGCGACAGCACCATCACTTCCGTGATTCAATACTCCGATGCGAACAGTTCCGTTTTTGAGATCTGCAACTCTAAAATTGTGCCGGCAACCTTCTTTTCCCCCAACGGCGATGGTGTAAACGACCTCTGGACAATCGAAAACATAGAAAACTGCGAGCATGAGGTCAGTATATACGACCGTTTCGGCAAGCGCCTTCTGCACTACAAAAACAACTTTACCGGCTGGGACGGCGTATATTCAGGCAGCCTCATGCCTTCGACCGACTATTGGTATGTGATTGTGCTGGAGGAAAAACAGAAGGCGATCGTGGGGCATTTTACGCTGGTGAGGTAAAAGGCGATCCGTTATACAAAAAATTTCTATCATATTAATAATAAACATTGTAAAAGATGAAAAAGGTTATTTTTAAGTGCAGTTGTATGCTTTTTTGCATGTTAGCAGCATGTGTAAGCAAGGAGCCGACGCCGGCTATATCGCTTAATTGGGAAATGGGAGTAAACGGATTAGCCACTTGGGAGGATACAGGGTATAAATACACGTTCCACATTTCCAATAAAAGCGATAAACAGTTGGATAATAAGTGGATAATCTATTTCTGCCAAGGGTACGAAGACGGATGGTACGATATTGTGCAGGATGAAAATGCTCCGGTCAAAGTGGAGCAATTCAAACCCGGATTTTTCAAGATGTATCCCACAACAGCGTATCAACCGGTTAGCTCCGGCGACTCATTGGCTATAGTCTTTCATTCCCCTGTCAAAATAATCAAGCAATGTATGACTCCGGAAGGCGCCTATTGGGTCAGATTGGACGCCACCGGAAAAGAATCAAAACCGGAAAGCTTAACGATACGGTATAGTCCGTTCATTATAGAGAGGGACGCTACCGATTTGCTGTATCCTTGGGGCGACAAAGTGTATGACGAAACAGAGGCGCTTGCCCTGCCTGCCGAATTGTCGCCGGCAGACATTATTCCTTCGCCCAAAGAAGTCAATTATTATCAGGATGGAGGATTGTCTTTCACAAAGGAAGTCGCTTTGCAGTTCGACCCTCTTTTTGCTAATGAAGCCAAAATTCTCGAAGAGAAATTAGCCAATATATACGGCTGCAAAGTTTCCGCAGATGGCGCAACTGTTATTGCATTGACATCCGCGCCCGGCGGTTTTGTTCCAAAAAACAGCGAGCATTATTTACTGGATGTGAAAGATGGGAAAATCACCATTGCAGGAACCACGCCTCATGCTGTTTTCAACGGCGTGCAGACATTGCTGGCTTTGTTGAACTCTTCCGAATTGCCTGTTACAATCCCCAATATGCATATTTCCGACTATCCCGACTTCTCCTACCGGGGTCAAAAGCTTGACGTAGTGCGAAATTTCACGGCTAAAGATAATGTGTTGCGCCTCATTGACTTGCTTTCAATATATAAAATAAACCGTTTTCATTTACACATGGCTGATGATGAAGGCTGGCGGTTGGAAATTCCCGGCTTGGAGGAATTAACCGCTGTCGGTTCAAAACGGGGACATACGTTTGATGAATCGGAATGTCTATACCCTATTTACGGAGGCGGCTGGAATCCCAACGATCCCGCTTTAAGCGCCAACGGCTATTTTTCACGTGCCGACTTTATTGAAATTTTACAGTATGCCGCCAAAAGACACATCACGGTTGTTCCCAAATTTAACATGCCGGGACATGCCCGAGCTGCGATCAAGTCAATGGACGCCCGCTATAATAAATATATCAAGACCGATCCGGCTAAAGCCAACGAGTATCTGTTGAGAGATCTTGACGACAAGTCTATTTACGTTTCAGTCCAAGGATATAACGATAATACGCTCAATGCTGCTCAACAATCCGTATATCGTTTTATTGAAAAAGTAGTGGATGAAGTGACTGCCATGTATAAGGATGCAGGATTAAAACTGGAACTCATGCATTTGGGAGGAGATGAAATTCCGAAACCGAATAAGAGAATAGAGGGATCTCTTGGCGTTTGGTCAGCTTCGCCTCTGTGCAACGAACTCATGAATCAGGAAAATATCCAGGGCAAACAAGGATTATTAGATTATTTCTGGTCACGGACTCTTGCTATTTTGGAGGAGCGGGGAATACAGCTTGCCGGCTGGCAAGACATCTCCACGCTTCATGATAAATCGGTCAATCCCAAGTTTGCCGGCAAAAATCTCCTGGCTTATTGCTGGAGTACAGTTCCCGAGTGGGAAGAGGATCAAATACCTTATGATATAGCAAACAACGGTTATCCGATAATTCTCAGCAATGTGACGAACTTTTACATGGATCTTGCCTATAACGTACATCCTTACGAATCGGGCTTGAACTGGGGCGGATATGTCAATGAAGTCACTTCGTTTAACTTGCTGCCGTTTCGCTTATATTTATCGGTCAGGAAAGATTTAAGCGGAAAACCGATAGATATTTATGCACACGAAAAAGGAAAAACAACATTGAACGACGAGCGACAAATCATAGGCGTACAGGGACAGCTTTGGACAGAGACCATACGGAATTATGATATGATTGAATCGTATCTGTTCCCCAAAATGCTGGGATTGGTAGAGCGCGGCTGGAATGCAAAACCAGCTTGGTCGAAGTTCGACAATGATGATGAATATCTGAAAGCAAAACGGTTGTATCTTGCCAAAATATCGGAGCGTGAAATCCCGCGTTTAGCCAAATTGGGAGTGAATTTCCATGTCGCACAACCCGGCATCAAAATCATCAACGGCGAGTTGTATGCTAATTGTGTTTTGCCGCAAGCAGCTATCTATTACACCACCGACGGCTCAGAACCCACCACCCAATCAACCCGCTGGACAAAGCCTGTGGAATGTGATGCAAAACAAGTTAAAGCAAAAGCATTTTATGAAGGAAAAGAGAGTGTAACAACGATTTTGAGCGATTAAGGGCTGTTTGAATTATTTATGCGAATCAAAAGTTGAATTTTCTTGTCTTTTTAGCCTCGTTAGAGGCGTAATATTGGTAGAAAAAAAAGGGTTCCCTCTGCCCTACGAAATATGTTTTATATTTCGCCCCTAACGGGGCTTTGGTCGCAGGGGATATTTTTTTCTACCAATATCCCGCCCCTAACGGGGCTCTTTGCCTTGAATTTGATTAACCCTGCCAAAAAAGTCAAAATATTTTGACTTTTTTGGCAGGTTCAACATATTCCACAGGCATAATAATCGGGTTATTATTATTTTCCGTTATTCCACCGGAGTAAGCCTCACATTCCTGAATTGAATATCTTTCCCTTCACTCTGTAGGGCGATGCGTCCGGTTTTATGTTTTGATTTTGTGCCGACATTTTGCAAAACTCCATTAATAAACACGGTAATATTTCCTTTTTCACAAGTAATAACGGCATTGTTCCATTCGCCTACCGCCATTTCGGAAGAGGCGTTTCGCTTCTTAATTATTGGAAAAGCCGGACGTGTTTCCCCTTCTTTTGTTACAAATTCGGCAAGATCCGAACCATTCAACAATACAAAATCGCCTGCGTTACCGGCTTGTAACTGGCACTCAACGGCATTAGGCCATACCTTACTGTCCTGAACATGAAGAAAAATACCGCTGTTAGTCGCTTCCTCGAGCCAACGCCATTCCACATGCAGGCGATAATTTTCGTAATTATTCAACGTGTACATATAGCCAAATGGGCTTCCTGTAATATGAATTACGCCATCTTGCACTTTGAATACCTCTTCCGGCTTTTTGGAATCGTCTTTCAAGGCAAATCCCCAGCCATCAAGATTAGAACCGTTAAACAGATCAATGGTCTGCGCTGAAACAAACGTTGACAATGTCGTCGTCAGCAATAATAATAAAATACTTTTTTTCATCTGTATATAATTTTTTTTAAAATGACTTTACTTTATTTAGTCGCCTCAATCATAGCCCTGAAATAACCAATAGATTCACCGATTCCGGTAAACGGGTCTTTCATATTACGTTCGTGTTCCAAACTGACCATGCCTGAGTAACCTACTTCGCGCAATGCGTGGATAAATCCGGGAATATCAAGCAATCCCCGTCCAACTTCGACCGAATATCCGTCTTTTGTTGAGTCGGTTACATCTTTCAAATGAACATCATATACACGAGAGGAATATCTTTTCAAGTCAGCAATGGGGTCTTTACCATTCCGATAATCATGACCAATGTCCAAACACATTCCAATTCGCGGATCCAAGTCTTTCGTGCGATTCCACACCTCTTCGGCATCTTGATATATATCAATATCCGGTCCATGCAGATGAATGGCATAGTTAAAACCATACTCTTTCACCTTTTTTTCTACGTATGGGAGCAATTCTACATTGGGTACTCCTACAATCAACCTCACCCCTACCCTCTTGGCGTATGCAAAAGCATTGTCTACTTCTGCCTGGCTTTTCATATAGATCGGACCTACGGCATAACCGGTTACACCTTTTGAAGCCAGCTTGGCATGGAAAGCCTTAATTTGCGCATCCGTGCTGTTCAGCGGCAAATGAAAATCCTTAATACAGAGATTGCGTACATCCATCTTATCCATCACATCCAGCGTTTTATCCAAATCAAAATTAACAAAGGTAAAACCAGCCATTCCCAATTTGAATTTTTCCCCTGTTTCAGGAAGCAACAAAGTACCTTTTATCTCTTTGATTTTAATATTTTTGAAAAATACTTCATCACCATGGTCTTGCAGAAGGATATGCCCTTCGGCATGATTTCCGAAATTGGGCCAATTGATGTATTTGCTGTATGCAACCAACGCATTAAATGCCGGAGTATTCCGCACATATTCAACGATTTTCACTCCATTCAGGTAGTGTTGCACACGGTTACCGTTTACAATAATCATCGCCGTGTTAAATCCGGTTTCGTCAAACCGGTAGTTCGGATTCGACCGGTCTGCCGGAATCAAATCATAGAGCGCTCCCAATTGCCGGTTGCCCTTTACACCCAATTTAGCGTCCGGATGATTCTTGTCGTCAAGTAACTGAAATTCGCAACCGATGGCAGACCCGTCGCCTTTATTCAACTCAGGGTCAACAAAATACTTAATTCCGCTGTTAGCGCCTTTGGTAATTTTAAAATCAACTTTCAGGGCAAAATTCCTGTATTTTCGTACCGTTATTATATCGCCTCCATGAGCTGATTCGGCGCCACCGGAAGGAACTACACGCAGTACGCCTTTTTCAATCGCCCATCCTTTAGCCGGAAAATCGGAAATCTTTGCGCCACGCCATCCTTCGGTTGTTTTGCCATCCCACAATAACTCCCATCCCTCTTCCTTTTCCTTAGAAGTCAATGTATTATTCTGACTCCAAGCTGCTTCCATTGAAAAAATCCCAACAAAAAACAACCCAACAAATCCTAAAATCTTTCTCATCACTCTACTCTTTTAATATTTTAATATCTTTAATCAATGTCGTTTAGTTAAGGCTGAAAGCCTTTTAGCATTAGCGTAGGGCAACGCCCTACGGAATAGAACAAGAATGTACTCAGCCCTGCAAGGGCGACAGCTATACTTTCGCTTACGCCCTTTCAGGGCTCGGGTTAGCTCGGTTCTCCAATCGTAGGGCGTTGCCCCACGCTATTGCTTATGCCCTATCAGGGCTTTTGTCGACTTAACTAAACGACATTGTATCTTTCATTACAATTTATAAAACTCCTCCCATCCCACACGCGGCGGCGCCTGCATCAACATGGCATTGGCAAACGCATTGTTGGTAATTTGCTTCGTATTCCGATCGAATAAGATTTTCGTATTCAATCGTTGAGCAATTACGCCGAGCGAAAACAGTTGGCTTAAAGGTCCGTTTATCTCGAAAGGCGACCGCGTCTTCTCCAACCCTTGACATGCCAAAAGGAAATTGGCATAATGGTTGGAAGGACTTTGCGGAACCGGTGGTAACTTGGATTCCATTGCTTTCGCCTTCTCCTCCGGAATAATCGAAAGCGTGCTTCCGTGCGAACCGCCTTTAAAGATTAAATCTTTGCTATAAATGATTTTTCCCGGGTTCAATTTGGACGGTTGCAGCTTGCCTCCCGCCACAGTGGGAATATTCGGGTCAAGCTCGGAAATTCCGTATCCTGCCGGCACAGCCGGAATGTTGTTCATGCCTTCGTACCAGGTAACATCAAGTGGCGGCATTTTTCCGCGTTTTGGGAAACGGAACAGTAACGTACTTTCTTTGGGGAAAATATAATTGTTATGACCTTCGTTCCTCAACGGATTTACTTCGTAAGGCAAGCCCAAATCCAGAAACTCATGAACCGTATCAAGGATATGCGCCCCCCAGTCGCCCAAAACACCCATACCGAAATCGTACCAACCGCGCCAGTTTCCGGGATGGTATTTTTCGTTATAACCATGGTACATTGCCGTTGTCAGCCAAAGATCCCAATCCATGGTAGGAGGAACAGGCTGAGCGTCGGGATAGCGGCTCATCTTGGCGTCCCAAGGATACCAGCGCCGGTCGTTGTTCATGTGTGCCGTTACTGCCGTTACATCCTTGATTATTCCGGCATCTTGCCATGCTTTGAACTGAAAATAATTGGCTTCGGAGTGTCCCTGGTTTCCTACCTGTGTGGCGAGATTTTTTCGTTTTTTAGCCGCTTCAATCATCAGTTCGGCTTCATAAAAGGTACGCGCCATCGGTTTTTCCACATAAACATGTTTTCCCAGCGACATCGCCAACATGGATACCGGAAAGTGGGCAAAATCGGGAATGGCAATAGAGACCGCTTCAATTTCGTTCCCCATTTTATCAAACATTTCCCTGAAATCCCTGAACTGTTTGGCATTGGGATATTTATTCATCATCTCCTGCGTATGCGGAGCGCCTAAATCGACATCGCATAACGCTACGATATTCGCCAAACCCGTTTGGTCGAATTCGGAAATAACTTCGGCGCCCCGATTCCCTATACCAACACAAGCAAGATTGATTCGGCGATTCGCGCCAATAACTCGCGCCATGTTAGAAGCCGACGCAGAATATATCTTATCGATACCCCCTAACCCCCCTAAAGCAAGTCCTGCAACAGCTAATCCGCTTGTCTTCAAAAAAGTTCTTCGTGTAATCATAGTAATAAATTATTGTTGTTTAAAGATAATTACAAATATAAGATTTTTATATCTACTAAGAGATACAATTTCAGTTTTATTTTTTTAACATCAATTATTCATCCATAATTTGATGTGGTTGTTCGGTGATAAAACCATAGAAAAATTTTGTAGATTTAAAAAAAAGTTATACCTTTGTAGCAATAGTTCCTCCCACGCTTCCCATCAGAACAGCGCACCCGGGGAGGACTTCGAGTTTTATTATCTTACTTGTAAAATGAAATATACCAAACAACCGTTGACCGTAGAGCAACAAATTTCCAAACTGAAAAATCGAAAGTTGATAATCAACAATCCAAGTATGGCGGGTAATTATCTATCCAATATCAGTTATTATCGTTTACGAGCCTATACTTATCCGTTTCAGGATAATGAAATGCTTGAAAACGATCACAAGTTTTTACGCAATGACATATCTTTTGAAGATATTATTGATCTATATTGTTTCGACAGACGATTGAGAGCTTTGATTTTCAATGCGCTCGAAAAAATAGAAATAGCATTACGTACAAAAATTGTGTATGAGTACAGTGTAGAAACAAGTAATAGCCATTGGTTTTTGGACAGGAATTTGTACTTCAATACAGATAAATTCGATTATATTGTCGAAAAAATGAGAGATGATGTAAACCGAAGCGAAGAAGATTTTATTAAGCATTACCAATGCAAATATTCCGACCCCGAGTTGCCGCCCGCATGGATGACATTAGAAACATTATCTTTGGGAAATCTGAGCAAATTAATAGCTAATTTAGATTGCAAATCGGCAACTTTTCGGCGCATTTCAAATGCATTCGGGTTACCCAATTCATTTATTTTGGAAAATTGGGTATATGCTCTGTCTATTTTGAGAAACCATTGCGCACATCACAGCCGCATTGGAACAGGCGGTTTCATGTTAATATTAAATTGCCTTACAATACCATTTATCCGTTTATCAATCGAGAAACGCTTAAAACCGTCAGAGATAATAAATTATTTGCCTGTTTATCGTGTATACAATATCTTCTGAATATCATTAGTCCCAATAGCGATTTTAAGAATAATCTTGTTCAGATGATAGCCAATGGCAGCAGGCTAATCCAACTTAAAGATATGGGATTCCCAAAACAATGGCAATCGTTTGAGGTTTGGAATAAATAAGGCATACCAAAGAGAATTGTTTATCTGTTTATAATATTCGATTCAAAATTTTTCATATCTTTCTAAAAGGTAAATGTTTTTTTGTACTTTTGCCATATCTGTTTCTTAAAGACTTTAATTGTCAATTAAATAACCGGTTAATATCATGAATAGAAGGGAATTTTTATCAACAGCAGCATTGGTGGCAGGAGCGCTGACTGTTGTTCCGCGTCACGTATTGGGAAGAGGATTTGTTGCGCCGAGCGACAAAATTACAATTATGAATGTCGGTTGTGGTTACCAGGGATTGTCGGAGATAGGCGACCTGCTTCGCTGCCCTCAAATTGAAGTCATAGGAGTTGCCGACCCCAACCGCCAAACAAATGATTACATCGGATGGAGTCCTCATGGGTTACGAAACAGTTTGCGCAACCTGATTGATGAGCCAAGCTGGCTCGAAGGCATCACAGGACATCCGGGTGGACGCGATGTAATAAAATATGTCATTGAGACCTATTACAAGAAGAATCGTCCAGGCAGGAACGGTACGATACATGCAGAAGAAGATTACCGGGAATTACTGACAAAAATGCCGGATGTCGACGCGGTTAAAATCATCCCTGTCGACCATCTGCACGCTTATATTGCAGTGGATTGCTTCAAACGGGGTAAACATCAAATTATGCACAAGCCGCTGGGCAATAAATTACATGAATCAATGAAGGTGGTAGATATGGCTGTAGCACAGCCCGATATAGCTACACATATATTAGCCTACAACTTGTCGGGACTACACAATATAAACAAGGTTAAAGCATGGGTAGACGCCGGAGCCATAGGCAAACTCCGTGAGATTCATAATTGGACGAACCGTCCCGTTTGGCCCCAGTATCAGGAAATTCCGACCGAAAAACCGCCCATTCCTCCGGGATTCAACTGGGATCTATGGCTCGGTCCGGCTCAATGGCGCGATTATTCGCCCAAATATACTCATTGCTGTTTTCGTAGCTGGTTTGAATTTGGCGGAGGTGCGATAGCAGATATGGGTATCTACAGTATGATGCCTGTTTTCAATAAGTTAGAGCTTGGCTCGGCAGTGTCCGTATCCACACGATTTTCACGGGCGGTAAAATGCGATTACGATCTGGTACCTTCACAAGTTGTTAATACATGGTCGTACCCCGACGCCTCCGCGTTCCGTTTCGAAATCCCTTACAAAAACGGAAAAGGATCGATATTTTTCACATGGCACGATGGCGGTATGAAGCCCGACGTCCCTTATGGTTATAAAAATGACGACCTGCCGGCAGAGGGAATGATGTTCATAGGCGAAAAAGGCGCTATTGTAGGAGGTTTTTTCATGGAAAATGCAGCGTTAGTCGGGCTTTCCCCTGCCGACGAAAAAAAATATTCCGGCATGAAAGCCGATCCTTTGCCCGACCAGAACGAAATGGTCGCAGAAGGTACTCCGCGCTGGCTACAATCATGGATTGACAATGTCAAGGGAGGTAAGAAGAATCCCGGAGCATTTGAATTTACCCGCGAACTTACCGAGACTTATAACCTCGGTTCGGTATCGCTTCAATGCAACGGTAGAAAGTTGCTCTATGATCCTAAGACACGCACTGTTAATAATGACGACGAAGGGAACAGACTCTTACATCGCGATACGCGCCGGGGGTGGGAGTTTGTTTAACGAGACGCTGTTAGATTATTTTTATTTCACATTACGCTCAGCGAGTGGAGTACCAAAACAATCGATCATATCAGGGCTATTATTTCCTTTGTCTTCGTCTGTTTCCGGAACTATCGTAAGAAAATTCCTGCCATCTCTGTCTACTTGCAATATGCCGTAGGTTTTGTTGTAGAAGAGATGAAAGGACATTTCATATAGTCTTCCTCTTTCATCACAAAAAGTACCGGTGTATTTTTGCTCCATTACATCGTAATAAACTTTGCCGTTGATTTCCAAATTCTTGTGAGTTTCTATAATATAAGAAGGATGGTCACTGGGGAGATTTTTTTCTTTGTCAGAATAAAAGAAATAACACCATCTGTCAAGGGTATCAGGTTTCATATCTATACAAAACCAATCGAAATAATTCTCGGACAAATACGCATACTCCGCCTCAATAAACAAGTCTATTTCAAAATTATCCGGCTCGGATTTTAATGTTGCTGATTTTCTTCTGTACATAATATACGTGTCATCTTCTTCATACTTAAGCCATAGCAGTTCACTTCTGATCACGGTTACATCAATAGTCTCTCCTACGCCATCTATAAAACTGATAACCTGTCCCTTTTCGTAGGGAATTAACTGTTTTTGCGCTTCTGTGAGGTCAAAGTATTCGATTTCTTCGCCTTTACTCAAGGTGGCTAAAATAGCAGCTAATGCCAATAAAATTATTTTTTTCGTTCTCATATTTTTATTTTTATTTAAATTTAACTTTATCCACAAAATTATAGCGGTAATGCCTCTGTAGTAAACATGCCTTCTTTTCCATAGAGCACTCCACCGAGTCTATCTCTTACATACGACCGCCAATAGTACGATGTGTTCGGGATGGTGGGAAAACTAACCTCAAAAACTTCGTTAATGTACAAAACTTTAACGGCAGCGCCATTTTCCAGCGTTACATTCGGACTTTGACTATACACGATGCCCGATTCAAGATAAGGTTTTTCCAGTATAAATCTTGCCTGTCCGGTTGTGTCCACGCCCATAAAGGTGGCAACCGGAGGTTTGGATTTTTTCTGAAAAGCCCAATCGGGCTCACAAGCCGAAAACAAAAATACACACAACGCCACACTTGCCAATGCGAGTGCTCTTAGTCCTATTTTATTTATATCTTTCATGTGTTTATTTTTTAGAACATTATACCTAATCCTATATTTCCGGTAGGATACCATACATTTCCTGTATACCCACGGGAAAACCCTGCGGAAATAACAAAAGACTCAATGCGGTACATAAAACCAAAATCAGTTTCCAGAGTCCAATCAATAATATGATAATCGTGACTATAAAGTTTATGACCGGATACGGTTTCGTTAAACAAAAGACATCTTCCAAACCCTACGCCAAAATACATCATAAAGTTGGGAGTAGCGCGAATCACCGGTCCTGTGTGAAGAATCCAGCGGGTGTAAAAATGTTTGCCTGTCCATAAATAGTAAGGCTCATCGCCATAATCCCCATCAGGCTGTGCAAAGCGGAAATTCGTTGTTCCTGCTACATAAAAACCCCCTCTTTTTACCATACCCGCCTGCAAGCGAAAAGAAGTAGGCTGCCCAATTGCCACACCGCTCACTACAAAGGGCTGCCACGAGTAAGCAGGCTTGGGCGCTTCTTCTGCCGGCCGCCTTTGCGTAATTTGTGCAAAAACGGGAAGTGTAAGGCAGGTTATCAATAATAATGTCAATGTACGTTTCATAATGATAATCATTTAATTTTTGCTTTCATATTTTTTAATCACATAAATCATTTTAATCACTATAAAATCACCGTTCAGACAACTTAATCCTTTAGCATAAGAATATTTTCACCTTCTTTCTTAACTTGCAATATACCGTAGGTCTTGTTGTAAAAAATTTGCAGAGGAGCATTTGTGTCATCATAAGTATTTTTTTCAATCACGTCGAAATAAACTTTTTCATTGATTTCAAAACTGTCGTGAAAATAAAGAGGGCTACTACCTGCATTCGAAAAAACTCCTTCCGGATCAACGATTAATTGAAAGCGGCCATAAGAATTTATAGTAATCCAGAACCAACTGTTAACATATCCGGTCAAAACTTCATTCTTTTTCTCGGACAAGCCGCCAATAGCAGCAATCCTCAAGTCAATTACAAGATTATTCGATTCGGATTTTAATACTGCATGTTTCTCTCTATACTCAACATAACTGTCGCCAAGACGACCATCAATAGTAAACTGACACCACCTCAGTTCATTTTCTGTTACGGTAAAATCAACTGTCTTTCCTGCGTCATCTATAAAACTGACAGTTTGTCCTAACTCGTAAGGAATTACTTGCTTTTGCGCCTCTGTAAGGTCACAGCGTCCGATTTTTTTATCACATGATGTTAAAACAGTTAACAATGCCAGAATAATTAAAATTTTTGTTTTCATATTTTTATCTATTTAAATTTTACTCTCACAATGTATGGTATATGGTCGGATGATGCCTGAATTGTGATTTTCAAATGATTTTTATGATTGCCGTGATTAAAAAATCATATAAATCATTTTATTCACTATAAAATCACCGTTCAGACATTAATCCTTTAGCGTAAGAAAATTTGCACCCTCTTTTCTAAATTGCAATATCCCATAGGTCTTGCTGTAGAAAAGCTGCATAGATCCTTCGTTTTTCTCAACCACGTCGAAATAAACCTTACCATTGATTTCCAGACTGTCGTGAAAAGCCATAGAACTGTTAATTAAAAAATTCCCTTCCGTATCAACAGTTAAACCAAAGGACGCTATACGCGTACTATGGGCATAGGTGTTTATATTAACCAAAAACGAACTGTTAACGTATCCGGACGAAACTTTATACTTGTCCTCAGACAAACCGCCATCAGCGATAAGATTCAATCCAATTACAAGATCATCCGGTCTGGATTTTAAAGTTACGGCTTTCAGTTTATAGTAATACTCATCATGATTTTTGGAAATACTATGCCAATACAGGTGATTTTCTATGGTTAAATAAACAGTCTGTCCTGCGCCATCTATAAAACTAATCTTTCCCTTTTCGTAGGAAGGAATTATCTGTTTTTGTGCCTCTGTAAGATCACAGCGTATGACTTTTCCATCATCACATGATGATAAAACAACTGACAGTATCAGGATAATCAAAATTTTTGCTTTCATATTTTTAGCTACTTAATCACATAAATCATTTCAATCACTATAAAATCACAGTTCTGACATTAATCCTTTAACGTAAGCTCATTTATACCACTATTCCTAAATTGCAATATACCATAGGTCTTGTTGTAAAAAAGCTGCTTAGATTCTTTGTTTTGTTCAACCACGTTGTAATAAACCTTACCATTGATTTCCATACTGTCGTGAAAAGCCATAGAGCTGTTGTAACTGTTAAAAAAAGTTCCTTCCGGATCAGCGGTTAAATAAAAGGAACGTCCACTTCCTATATTAACAGTAAGCGAACAGTTAACATATCTATATTTGGACTTGACTTTTTTCTTTGGGAAATCATCATCAGCAACAAGATCCAATTCAATTTTAAAATAACCACCCTTTAATGTTACGAATTTCCACCTATACTCAATATAATCTTCGATAAGACCACCACTACTAAGGCGAAACCATTTCAGTTCGTTTCTTGTTACGGTTAAATCAACAGTCTGCCCTGCACCATCTATAAAACTGATAACCTGTCCCATTTCGTAGGGAATTAACTGTAGTTGCGCCTCTGTAAGGTCATTGTATGCGACGATTTTTTCATTACATGATGCTAAAACAACCGGCAATATCAGGATAATTAAAATTTTTGTTTTCATGCTTTTATCTATTTAAATTTAACTCTAACATAACGTGGTAAATGGTCTGATATTCCTCCATTAGCTTCGTCTAACCATTGATCTATTGTAATAAGAGGTAAAGGTATAGCTATGTCGTTATCGTTATTAATAAGCGCGCGGTCCGGATTTGTATTATACTCAAGTATCATGTCTCTCGAAGACGAATAGTCGTTGAGTACTTCAAAACCGGCGTCCTTCAAGTCTTTCACTCCATCTTCACCTAACGGATCATTCAAGTCGCCTGCTATGTAAACAGGTTTGTCAAAATTTTTACACATTGTTACAACCGTATCATTTAAAATTGCTCGTGTCATTTTCTTTCTGTCTCTTGGCGTCGTAGCGTAATGGGTAGCAACCACACAGAAATCAGTAAACACGGCAATAATATAAGCCCGTCCAGCAAAAAATTCGTCTTGTGATGAAGTTGATATTGATCTGGGGATTATTTTCACTGTACCCAGCGATGGTTTCCATAACAGACCAATGCCATATATATAATTTAAAGGGTCTGTTGCATGATGCACCCCGCCGTATCCGGTTTTTTCCTTCATTCTATTGAAGTTATTACGAGGGTACCCGATTTCCTGTACGGCAACCACATCGGGATTCATTAAAAGAATATTCTCTGCCTGTGCAGCATATTTTCTCCTATGCAGATTAGTCGTCATGATGGTTATGCGATTGGAAACATCCTCTATTTTTGCAGTAAATTCACTGCCTGCTTTGGCGTGAAATCCCGGTTTTAACACAATTTCATCACCTGCTGTGTATGTTGTTGTTACTCCATTATTAATAACCTGTGTTGATTCAATACTGTTCAAAGCGTCATAGTCCTTATTAAACGTTTGTGTGTCGTAAAGAGATAAATCAGCAGGAATAGAAGTCTGGGAATTTATCTTCCCCAGACACAGCGCAGTGATGATAATGATTGAAAATATATATTTCATTTTCATAATATTGTCCTCCTTTGTTTTCCAAAAATAATCATTTGTTTTCCAATATTTCTATTTTTCTATTTAATTCTATCACATAGAGCGTCAACTCTTCAATCTTTTGCAACAATTTTATTTGGAATTCGCCCATGTCCAAGCCATTTTCAATCATGTCGGCGGCAGCAGGTATTTCGGGCAGGCGGCGGTTGGTTTTGATAAAACTGTGTACTTCATCAAGCGTTTTCAAGGTATAGTCTTCATCGAATACAAAATCGGCGCCGGTGGTGGTGTTTATTTTTACTTCGTGGGCGCGGATGGTGCCAACTACGTCGAGTTTGTAGTAAGGATCAGATCTGCCGATGCCGACGTTACCATTATTATGAATAGACAGACGAGGTGTTCCTCCAGTAAAAAATTTCATACCGCCCCATCCTGATATCCATAATGAACGACCGCCGGATGCCCATGAATCAGACTCCCATTTTAATGCGTAATTACTAAAACTCTTTCCATCATAAGTAATAGGGTCATAACCCGGCCAAACTGTAAATGTTTTAATATCTGTTGCTTGTATGCTTCCTGCGACATCCAATTTGTGCTGGGGATTGGTAGAGCCAAGACCGATACCAACGTTACCACTTGCATTAATTGTAAAATGCGGATTGGTAAATTGCGAATCTGTTGCTTGTCCGGTTCCTATGGCAAAAATATTACTATTGTAAACAGTTCCGATAGACCATGGATAATTACCTTGCCTGATTAAATTGATGTATTGACCGCT
>Ga0123353_10001012_pt1 | contig 34361 bp, 43 predicted proteins | sample TergutLab28metaG_3_FD_92763 | JGI IMG/M metagenome (GOLD analysis project Ga0123353, IMG submission 92763) | Labiotermes labralis P3 segment gut microbial communities from Petit-Saut dam, French Guiana - Lab288 P3 | ecosystem: Host-associated > Arthropoda: Insects > Digestive system > Gut ... | reverse complement strand
GACGTAGCCGATGAGCAGCACCATGCCCACCATCATGATGAGGCCCTGCACGAAGTCCGCGCGGGCCTGCACCAGGTAGCCGCCGAAGAACAGCAGGAAGCCCGCCAGCGCCGCGATGAGGACCGTGAACACCGTGGGGGGGATGCCCAGCAGTACCTCGGCGATGTTGCCCAGGCCCATGTAGACGGAGGCCGAGTAGGGAATCAGGAAGATGAAGATCACGATGCAGGAGAAGAGCTTCATCGCCTTGCTGCCGTAGAATTTCTCGAAGAGTTCCGGCATGGTGTGGAGCCCCAGGCGCGCCGAGATCTCGCGCGTGCGCCGGGCCAGGAAAAGCCAGGCCAGCATCGCGCCGAAGGCCGCGTTGCCCAGGCCCACCAATATCCCCCAAAGGCCGAAGCCGTAGCCGGTGGCCCCCGCGTAGCCCACGAACATCACCGCCGAAAAATAGGCGGTTCCGTAGCTGAGGGCCGAGAGCCAGGCCCCCATCCTGCGCCCGCCCACGGTGATGTCCGCCACGCTCTTGCTGCTGCGCCCGGTCACGATGCCGATGGTCACCAGCCCCGCGACGTAGATGGCGATGGTAATCCAGGTTGTTGTCATTGGTCGCATCTCCTTTTGCAAGTTGTATTATTGTGTTTCGTGTATTCGCACGCTGTGCCGCCTGCGGCGGCAGTGCTCCGCACCACCCCCGCTTCGCGTCCCCCCAAGGGGAGACCTTTGGCAGATCGGGCATTTGTGCTCTCGATTCAGAATGAACCTTTTGCCTCGTCAGAGAGACCGACACAGGAAAGAAAAAAGACAAGCACTTTAGCACTTGAAAGCGTTAAAGTGCCCATGACAGTATTATACCACATTCTCAGGGCCTTGTCAAGAGCTTTTTTGATAAATTTGCACTGCTTTGGGGCAAAAGGCAGATGTAATTCTGAGCACTTTCACCAGCTAAAGCGCCGGCACCGCAAATGCTTTTCCTCGCGGAAGCGTTTTCGCTTGTCACAATGAACGCCTGGGGCAGCTCCTCGCCGATTGCGGTCACGTTGCCCGCCTCCTGGGCGCGGCGCAGGAATTCGCGGGTGTGCCCGGAGACCGTGGCGGTATCCAGGTCGAACACGCCTATGACGGCGTCGCGGGGGAGGAAGACGGTGGGGGAGAGGGAGAGCATTCTCATTTTAAAAAATCCCTCATCTCCCGCACCAGCGCCGCCAGGGGCAGGCCTACCACGTTGCAGCAGTCCCCCGTGATGCCCTCCGCCAGCAGCGCGCCGCGGCCCTGGATGCCGTAGGCGCCGGCCTTGTCCATGGGCTCGCCCGAGGCCACGTAGGCGGCGATCTCCTCATCGCTCAGTGAAAAGAAGCGCACGAGGGTTTCGCAGGAGAAAACGCGCCGCGCACCGCCCAGGCGCAGGCACACCCCGGTGACGACACGATGTTCCCGGCCCGAAAGCAGGCGCAGCATACGCGCGGCGTCGGCTTCGTTTTCCGGCTTGCCGAGGAGGGCGCCGTCGATTTCGACAATGGTATCGGCGGCGATGACGCAGGCTTCAGGGAATTTTTGCGCGATAGCATCGGCTTTTTGGCAGGCGAGGGCGCGCGCGGCCTCGGCGGCGCTCCAGGAGGGATCGATGCGCTCCTCCACATGGGGGGCGCATACCTCAAAGGGGATACCCGCCAGGGCAAGCAGCGCCCGGCGGCGCGGGGAGGCGGAGGCGAGGATGGTCATAGGGGTTCCTCGAAGTTTTTTTGGAATTGCGTGAGATTGTGCTTGATTTTTGGAATATAATGTGTTACAATAAATGTAGCGCTACCGCATAGACAGTTGCAAAAATAATACCACAAGCCGCGCCGATATTCAAGCAAAAGATGAATATCGGCGCGGTTTTCTTTCGCGTACAATTTGTGCTTATGGATTGCAGATTACATCCACGCTTGGTTACAGGCGGGGGAACCATTTCATTTTACCACAAGGAGAAGGAGGGGTCAAGCACATGTTCAGCACAACAACGCCATCAGCAATCCAGCCCGCGCAAACCGCCCACACAGCCGGGGTGTTCACCAAACGGGTCGGCAACAGCATCGACAGCGCCAATGGAGAGAGCAGCGAGTTCACGCCATTCTTGAACATCATGTCGGAATGGTACGCCCGCGATGCCAGCCGTAGCGGGATGAATTCTTTACATAGATTTTACACGCAACTGCGCTTCATCTTTACTTTCTCCCTTTATGATTTACCTATAATCATAAATCTGGAGGAACGATCATGAAAAAGACAACCGCAATGCTATTGGCTTCCCTGCTTCTGTTTTCTCTGACAGCCTGCGCAACACAGAAAAATGAAAACTTCAGCGGTCCCATCACCGTGGTCTCCCGCGAGGACGGCAGCGGTACCCGCGGCGCCTTCATCGAGCTGTTCGGCATCGAGGTAAAAAACAACGACGGGACAAAGAAAGACCTGACCACGAAGGAAGCCATCACCGCCGACAAGACAGACATCATGATGACCAACATCGCGGGCGACCCCAACGCCATCGGCTATATCTCCCTGGGTTCGCTGAACGACAGCATCAAGGCCCTGGAGATCGACGGCGCGGCGGCGTCTGTTGAAAACGTAAAGAACGGCAGCTACTCAATCCAGCGGCCTTTCAATATTGCAGTGAAGGGTGAGGCCGAGGGTCTGACGAAAGACTTCATCGACTTCATTCTCTCCGCGCAGGGGCAGGAGGTCGTCGAGGCCAGGCAGTATATTGCCATTGCGGAGAATGCACCCGCCTTTTCGAGCAGCAGGCCCAGCGGCAAAATCGTGGTGGCGGGCTCGTCCTCCGTGACGCCCCTGATGGAAAAACTGCGCGAGGCCTATCTTGTCATCAACCCCAGCGCGGCCATTGAGGTACAGCTTGGCGACACCAACTCCGGCATGACAATGGCCATCAACGGCACCTGCGACATCGGCATGGCCAGCCGCGCGCTGAAAGAGAGTGAACTCGCGCAGCTGACCGAAATCGCCATCGCTCTGGACGGCATCGCGGTCATCGTCAACAACCAGAATGCCATCACCGGCCTTTCAAGTGAGCAAGTGAAGGACATCTTCACCGGCGCGGCCCTCAACTGGAGCGACATTGCATGAAGGGTTTTGCAAAATATAAAGAACAAATCCTGCGCGCTGTGTTCGCGCTGTCAGCCCTCGCCGCTATCCTGGCGGTGGGGCTGATTTGCGTGTTTTTATTCGCGGGGGGCATCCCTGGCATGGTGAAAATTGGCGTGTTCCAATTCCTGTTTGGCAAGGAGTGGTCGCCCAGCGACATCCCGTCGGCGTTCGGCATCTTGCCCATGATCGTCGGCAGCCTGTATGTCACGGCGGGGGCGGTGCTGGTGGGCGTACCCATCGGCATCTTCACAGCCGTTTTCATGGCGAAGGTCTGCCCCAAGCGCCTGTATAAGCTGCTGAAACCGGCCATTGATTTGCTGGCGGGCATTCCTTCGGTCGTCTACGGCTTTTTCGGCATTGCGATCCTAGTGCCCCTGGTACGGAGCCTCTTCGGCGGTAACGGCAGCAGTATTCTCACGGCCTCGCTGCTGCTGGGGATCATGATCCTGCCCACGGTTATCGGCATCACCGAGAGTGCCCTGCGCGCTGTGCCGGGCGAGCTCTACGAGGGCGCGGTGGCGCTGGGTGCAAGCCATGAGCGGGCTGTGTTCGGCGTGGTGCTGCCCGCCGCAAAGTCCGGCGTGATGGCAGCGGTGGTGCTGGGCATAGGCCGCGCCATCGGCGAAACCATGGCCGTCAAGATGGTTGCGGGCAACCAGGCTTTGCTGCGCTTGCCGAGTGAATTTCTCAAGGGCGTGCGCACGCTGACCGCCAACGTCGTCATTGAAATGGGTTATGCCGAGGGCTTGCACCGCGAGGCCCTCATTGCCACAGGCGTGGTGCTGTTCGTCTTTATTTTGATCATCAATCTGCTCTTTTCTGCGCTGAATAGGAGGACCGCTAAATGACGAGAAAACTTAACGATCTCATTCTGCGCTCCCTGACCTGGCTTTGCGCCCTGCTGACATTTTCAATTTTAATTTTTCTGATAGGCTATATTCTCATCAACGGCATACCCTATCTCAAGCCGTCGCTCTTTGCGCTGGAGTACAATACAACAAACGTGTCGCTGCTTCCGGCGCTGATTACTACAGTGATGACCGTCGCGCTCTCACTTATAATCGCAGTTCCATTCGGCGTATTCTCGGCAATTTATCTGGTGGAGTACGCGCGGCGGGGCAATCGTTTCGTCAAACTTGTGCGCATGATGGCCGAAACCCTTTCGGGTATCCCTTCGATTGTATACGGCCTCTTCGGTTCGCTGTTTTTCGTCTTCTGGCTGGGCTGGGGGCTTTCGCTGCTGGCGGGGAGCTTTACGCTGTCTATTATGATATTGCCGCTGATCATGCGCACAACAGAGGAAGCTCTCAAGGCCGTGCCGGACAGCTACCGCGAGGGCGCTTTTGGCTTGGGAGCAGGGCGGCTTCGCACAGTTTTTCGAATAATCCTGCCCGCCGCCGCGCCGGGCATTTTAGCTGGGGTGATTTTGGCCATCGGCAGAATCGTCGGCGAAACCGCCGCGCTGATTTACACAGCGGGTACGGTGGCGCAGATTCCTGAGAATCCCCTGGCCTCCGGGCGCACGCTGGCGATTCACATGTACGCCCTTTCCAGCGAGGGTTTATACACGGGGCAGGCCTATGCCACGGCCGTTGTGCTGCTTGTGGTCGTGATTGGAATAAATGCGCTCTCGGCCTACGCCGCGAAAAAGATTGTGAAGGGGTGAAGATTTTGCATAAATTTACTTTACGTGACGTGGAATTGTGGTATAATGAGTTTAAGGCGCTGCACCATGTCACGATGGACATTGAGACTAACAGGATTACAGCCCTGATCGGCCCTTCCGGCTGCGGCAAATCGACCCTGCTTAGGGTGCTCAATCGGATGAACGACCTGGTGGAGGGCTGCAAGATCACGGGGGAAACCCTGCTGGATGGCGAAGACATTTACGGCGATGTCGATGTGAATACACTGCGCAAGCGCGTGGGCATGGTGTTCCAGAAGCCCAACCCCTTCCCCATGAGCGTCTATGATAACATCGCCTTTGGGCCGCGCACCCACGGCGTGAAAAGCAAATACAAGCTGGATGAGATCGTGGAGAAATCCCTGCGGGACGCGGCCATGTGGGACGAAGCGAAAGACCGGCTGAAGAAGAGCGCTCTTTCCCTATCGGGCGGGCAGCAGCAGCGGCTTTGCATCGCGCGGGCGCTTTCAGTCGAGCCCGAGGTGCTGCTCATGGACGAGCCCACCAGCGCCCTTGACCCCATCAGTACATCAAAAATCGAAGATTTGATCACGGAGCTGAAGAAAAAATACACGATTGTGATCGTCACCCACAACATGCAGCAGGCCACCAGGGTTTCCGACAAAACGGCTTTCTTCCTGCTGGGGGAAATGGTGGAGTACGGCGCGACGGAGCAGCTGTTCTCCACGCCGAAGGACAAACGCTGCGAGGACTATATCACGGGGAGGTTTGGATGATGCGCAACAAATTCGACGAACAGCTCGCGCGGCTGAACGATATGCTCATCGAAATGGGCGCGTTAATCGAGACGGCCATCGCCATGGCGGTAAAGGCCCTCCAGGAGCAGGATGTAAAACTTGCCGGGAAGGCTATCGCTTTCGATGATGAGATAGACCAAAAAGAAAAAGACATCGAGGCGCTGTGCCTGAAGCTGCTTTTGCAGCAGCAGCCTGTAGCAAGAGATCTGCGCCTGATTTCGGCGGCGCTGAAGATGATCACCGACATGGAGCGCATCGGCGACCAGGCGGCGGACATCGCGGCGATCGTGATGAAGCTGGACGGGACGCCCTGCTCGAATGAGCACATTCCCAAGATGGCCGCGGCTACAGCGAGGATGGTCACCGACAGCATCGACGCCTTTGTAAAGAAAGACCTCGATCTGGCCAAGGCCGTCATCCGCGGCGACGCGGCGGTCAACGCACTGTTCCGTGCCGTGCAGCGAGATTTGATCCTGCGCCTGCGGGAGGACAGCGAAGACGGCGAGCGGATGATCAATTTGCTGATGGTTGCCAAGTATTTTGAGCGCATCGGCGACCACGCGAAGAACATCGCCGAGTGGGTCGTGTTTTCCATCACCGGGGAACACGTGAGCGCCGCCACATTGGAAGAGGAATGAAATGCGAAAAGTTTTTATTGTCGAAGACGACGCGGATATCCGGGAGATCGTACTGTATGCCTTACGTTCAGCGGGGTTTGAGCCGCATGGCTTTGAGAAAGCCGCGCAGTTCTGGCCCGCGCTTACTAAAGCCGTGCCGGACTTGCTCTTGCTGGACATCATGCTGCCGGGCGAAGATGGCTTGTCCATCCTGAAAAAGCTGCGCGGCGACATGCGAACGAGGGCGTTGCCCGTCATCATGCTCACGGCAAAAGGCAGCGAGTTCGATAAAGTGAAGGGCCTCGACCTGGGCGCGGACGACTACATCGCCAAGCCCTTCGGCGTGATGGAGCTGATCTCCCGGGTCAATGCCCTGCTGCGCAGGACCGGCCATCAAACAGACAAACTTTCCTATCAAAATATTGTTCTGGACAGCGCCCGCCGATTAATCACAGTTGACGGCAAAAGCGCAAACCTGACCTATAAAGAATATGAGCTGCTGTATTTTTTGCTGCTCAATGCCGGGATTGTGATGAGCCGGGATAAAATCTTGGGGGCTGTTTGGGGCTGGGATTTCGAGGGCGAAAGCCGCACCCTGGATATGCATGTTCGAACATTGCGGCAAAAGCTCGGGCCTGCCGGGGAGCACATCAAGACGGTGCGCAATGTCGGCTATCGACTGGGGGAGTGAATAAATTCGCATGAAAAAACGCATATATCGCAGCATGGGCCTGCTCATTGTGATCATTATGCTTTTGATGGCCTTTCTATGGGGTTTCGCTTTTGCGGGGCAATTTTCTTCCCAACTGACGACAGGGATGCGGACGCTGCGTGTGACAATCATCGATGAGGCAGGGAACGTCACATTTGATAATATGGCCGACCCCGCCGAAATGGACAACCACCTCGACCGCCCGGAGGTAGCCGAGGCACTGCAAAAAGGCTTCGGCGAAAGCAAACGCTATTCCGAAACTTTGGGCGAAACCACGCGCTACTATGCCACGCGGCTTGCCGATGGGAGCGTCCTGCGCCTGGCCATTACAACCCATAGCGCGTCACGCTTTCTAACCCGGTTTATTCCGGTATTCCTGCTTTGCCTGGCCCTGGCCGCCTGCCTTGCTTTCATTGCCGCCCGGCGGCTGACGCGAAGAATTACTGCGCCCATCAATAATATTAACCTTGACGCGCCGGAACTTACTGAATATGAGGAACTGCTGCCCCTGATGAAAAAAATTGCGGAGCAGAAACGGGAGATCGCCGCGCAAATCACCGCGCTGCAAGGCCGGGCCGATACCATTGAGGCCATCACCGGCAGCATGAGGGAGGGCCTGGTCCTCGTTGATGAAACCGGCATCGTGCTGGCAGCGAACCAAAGCGCGCTGAATATTTTCGGCGAAAGTAATATGGCGCAAAGAAATATCCTGCACATCTGCCGCGACTTGGAGTTTCAGCAGGGGGTTAAGTCCTGCCTTTCCGGCGCGAACGCGGAGCTCGACTTTGCGCGCGGCAGCAGGATGTACAATGTGTTTTTCAGTCCCGGCGTCATCCTGTTTTTCGACGTTACCGAGAGATATGACTTAGAGAAGCAACGCCGCACATTCTCGGCAAATGTCTCCCATGAGTTAAAAACGCCGCTGACTACAATTACGGCGCTGTCCGAGATGATAGAAAACGGCATGATAAAGGAAGAAGATGTGCAGGGTTTCGCGGGGAAAATTTCAAAACAGGCCAAACGGCTGCTTGCTATTATCGAAGACATTATCCGGCTATCAGAATTCGACGAAGGAAAAACAGCGAAGGAGTATTCAAGCTTTGACTTATATGCTTTAGCTGAATCTATAGTAGAGGCTTTGCGGACGAAAGCGGACGAGAAGCATGTCGCTGTTAGCATTGCCGGCGAGCACCTACAAATAACTGCGAACCGCCAGATGATCGACGAGCTATTGTATAACCTGATTGACAACGCGATAAAGTATAACCGGGAAAACGGCAGCGTGACTATTGCGCTGAGACACGAAGATGGTTTCACCAAAATCGCCGTGAGCGATACCGGCATCGGCATCCCAGCAGAACACCAGGGCCGCGTGTTCGAACGGTTCTACATGGTTGATAAATCCCGCTCAAAGGCGACAGGCGGCACGGGCCTGGGGCTTTCCATTGTCAAGCATATCACCGAGCACCATGGCGGCAGGGTGGAGTTGGAGAGCACCGAGGGCGAGGGGACGACGGTGGTGTGCTATATTTGAGAGATTTTTGTGGTTCTAATAAAGACTGCGGGCATTCAATAATACTTCTTCGCTGCTCTATCCGAGCAGCGGAAACTACATAGGTGCGTTTTTCGCAATTTCTAGCTGAATAAGGCGTTCTTCCATGCGCAGGGTCAAGTGACTTGGCCCTGCTTTTTTTGTGCCTTGCAGGCGAAAAAAAACCGCAAAAACGATACCGAAACCACACACTTTTTAAGGAGGACAATGCTATGCCGAGAATGAGCGAAAAGAGGCGGCTCGAAATGAGCATGTTCATCAACAGCAAGGGGAGGGTCAAGTACAACCGGCTTTGTAGGGCTTGCGCCCACGACTGCAAGCAGAGCCACAGGGCGATTGTTATCGACTGCCCGAAGTACACGCCGCGTCCAAAGAAGCCACCTCCCTTCCCCGTGACCGGGTTGGGGCAGGAGTTAACCGCCTACCGTGTAAGCCCTGTCGACAGGGACACCCGGTCTTTAATCCATAACTCGGGCGGCAAGAATGCCGCCCCTACAGGTTTTGCGTACCATATAGATACAAATTCCCCCGCTTTCCCTGCCTTTCAACCGCGCCCATGTGGGACAACACCCGCAGGGCCGTTTGTGCCGCGTGGACGTTCAATCGCGCCGCTTTGGCGTAGTCCTTCGAGGTAAAGGGATCGGGCAAGCCGGGGGGAAAGAAAGCTGCGCGGGCCTCGGGGGCGCGCCAGGCCGCCGGAGAGAGCAGATCAAGCCGCCCGGCCAGGGCCTGGGGGATGCGCTCATATCGGTGCGAGCCCTTCTTCTTGTCGCGGCTCCAGCCGTCGCGCAGGCGGTATTCGTCGAGGTCGATGAGCAGGAGGGCCAGGCGCAGGTTGGGGTGGGCCAGCAGGGGCAGGATTTTATAGAGCTCGGCCATGGCGTCGGGGTAATTGCCCGCGCGCGGGGATTTGCGGCGCGGGGATGTGCTGCCGCTGCCCGGCTCCACCCAGATGAGCCACTTGAAATGGGCCAGGGGATAGACGAGCGTCACCTGCGAGATCTCCAGGAAGGCCGTGAGCTTCGGGCGCAGGCGGTCAAAGCTGCCGGTCTGTATCTCTATTATGCTGTTTTCGCCCACGATGTCGGCGACATAGGGGCCCACGGGGATTTCGTGGGCGGCGGGGTCGGGCTCCAGGAAGCTTTTGAGCAGGCTGTGGAGGGTCTTCTCGCCCAGCGTACCGATGCCGCCCCGCGCGGGGAGGGGTTCCCCGCACAGGGCAGCGAAGCGTTCTATTTCGTTTGGTGAGAGCGCAGTCATGCGCCACTGACGAAGGCCTTGGCCATGTCGGCGGCGCTGGCGGCGTCGGCCGTGTAGCCGTCCGCGCCCACCTCGTCGCAGAAGGCCTGCGTGACGGGCGCGCCGCCCACCATGACCTTCACCTGCCCGCGCAATCCGGCGGCCTTCAGCGCCTCGACGACGTCCTTCTGGCTGCCCATGGTGGTGGTGAGCAGGGAGCTCATGCCGAGAATCTGCGGCTTGTGCTCCTTCACGGCGGCGACGAAGCTCTCCGGGGAGACGTCCACGCCGAGGTCGACCACGGCGAAGCCCGCGCCCTCCAGCATCATCTTCACAAGGTTCTTGCCGATGTCGTGCTGGTCGCCCTGCACGGTTCCCACCACGGCGGTGCCGATGGGCTCCACGCCCTCCTCCACCAGCTGGGCCTTCAGCAATGCCGTGCCCCGGCTGAGCGCCCGGGCGGCGATGAGCACCTCGGGCACGAAGACCTCGTTGTTCTTGAATTTCTCGCCGATCACGCCCATGCCGTCCAGCAGGCCGCCCAGCAGGGCCTCCGCGGTTTCGCCCGCGGCCAGCCCCTGTTCCACCAGTGCGACCACGTCCTTCGCCTTGCCGTTTTGCACCGCCAGGGAGAGTTGTTCTTGCAGCATGTTGTCCTCCTGAAGAGTGTATAATATAACAATTAGCATTATAGCATATGGGGCGGGGAGATGCAAGAAAAAATTTTTCTTGACATCCTGCCCAAACCCTGCTATAATAAAAAAGTAAACAAAGTGGGGTGTTTCGCCCCCACCCCCGGGGATTCGTTCGCCGCGGGTCAATAGGCAGGCAGGCTTGTTTTGGCAACGGCTTGACTATGCAAATTGGCGCGTGCGGGAACCATCCCGCCCGCGTTTTTTTATTGCCAGGGGCCCCCGCAGAACCCGCAGGCTCTGTGGGGAGATTAACAGGAGGTGTTAGACTATCGCAACGCCAAGGGAACAACAGCAGATCAACGATGCCATACGCGACAGAGAGGTGCGCGTTGTGTCCGAAACCGGCGAGCAGCTGGGCATCATGTCCTCCGTGCAGGCGCTGCGCATGGCGGAGGCGCGCAGCCTCGACCTTGTGAAGATCGCCCCGCAGGCCAAACCCCCCGTGGTGAAGATCATGGACTACGGGAAGTTCCGCTTCGAGCAGTCCCGGCGGGAGAAAGAGGCCCGCAAAACCCAGCGCCAGGCGGAAATGAAGGCCATAGAGATCTCCGTGGGCATCGCGCAGCACGACCTCGAGTTCAAGGTCGGCCATGCGCTGCGCTTTTTGGAGGACGGGCATAAAGTAAAGGTCTTCATCAAGCTGCGCGGGCGCGAGATGGCCCACTCCAACCTGGCGCACGACCGTATGCGCGAGTTCGCCGCGCTGTGCGCCGGGGTGAGCAGCGTGGAGCGCCCCTCAAAGCTCGAGGGCCGGCAGGTGATCATGTTCCTGACCCCCAAAGAAAAGCCCACAAAATAAAACAGGAGGAAACCAGAGGTATGCCCAAGATCAAAACGCACTCGGGCGCGAAAAAGCGCTTCAAGCTCTCCAAAAACGGGAAGGTCATGCGCGCCCAGGCCTTTTCGTCCCACGACATCAAGGGCCGCAAAAACGCCAAGAAGAAGCGCGCCCTGCGCGGCACCGTCGTCGTAGACAAGACCAACGCCAAGGCGCTCAAGAAGCTCATCCCCTACAAGTAAGCCAACCTGACAAAATTAACGGAGGAAAATGCAACAATGGCCAGAGTCAAAGGCGCGATGATGACGCGCAAGCGCAGGAAAAAGGTACTCAAGCTCGCCAAGGGCTATTACGGCTCCAAGAGCCGCCTGTTCAAAACAGCCAAGCAGGCCGTGATGAAATCCGGCCAGTACGCCTATATAGGCCGCAAGCAGCGCAAGCGCGATTTCAGGCGGCTGTGGATCACCCGCATCAGCGCGGCGGCCAAAACCAACGGCATGAACTACTCCACCTTCATCAACGGCCTGAAGCGGGCGGGTGTGGGCCTCAACCGCAAGATGCTCAGCGAAATCGCCATCGCCGACCCGGCGGGCTTCACCGCGCTGGCGGCGCAGGCGAAAGCGGCGCTGTGACGAGAGGAACACATGAACGTTGAATTGCTTCGCGACGCCGCCAAGTATCTCAAGCGCATGAACCAGCCGAACAAAGGCCGTATAGTGCGAGGACTGGAAAAGCTGGCGCTCGACCCGCCGCAGGGGGATATAACGCCTCTGGAAGGCAGAGAAGGCTACAGGCTGCGCGTGGGCGGCTACCGTGTATTGTTCGACATAGACGAGAATATGATAGTGGTGTATAACATCGCCCCGCGCGGGCAGGCTTACAAGGGAGGTTTTTGATATGTCGCCAATTCGCCAAGAGGTGCAGGGCTATATCAACCAGCTGCCAGAATTTCAGCTGGAGGTACTGCGGCCCCTGCTGGCGCTGTTGCTTACCGATACCCCAATTGTTGAAACTGATCTGACAGCCGAGGAAAAGGCAATCATTCTGGAGGGACGTGCGGAATACGCCCGCAGCGGCGGGGTGCCGCTGGCAAGCGTGATTTAACATGATTCATGACATTCCGAAACCTGAGATCAGCCCGGCATTTACCATTGATGACATCCACAAAATCCGCGAATGGCATTATGAACGGCTCAAAGACGCAACGCCGGAGGAACGCAGCGCCGATACCGAGCGCCGCGCCGCGGCAGCGCGCAAAAAGTTCGGCTTGGTGCCGGGGTTGAACACGCCCAGGCAACAGCCGCGCAGTTCCCTTTGAGGTTAGAGCCATGAACGAGTTCACCGGCAAGGCAACCGTATACGACAAGGCGCGGCCGGGTTACGCCCCTGCCGCGCTGGATTATATCGCCGGCCTTGTGAAAGCCCCCTTCGCCTGCGAGGGGGGGACCGGGGGTGCTGTCGCCGACATCGGCGCGGGGACGGGGAAGCTCTCCGCCATGCTTTGCGCGCGGGGGTACAGCGTCATCGCCGTGGAGCCCGACGCCGACATGCGCTCGAAGCTGCCCATTTTGCCGAACCTGCGCGTGATTGAAGGCATCGCCGAGGCCACCGGCCTGCCTGGCCAAAGCGTGGACGCCGTCACCTGCGCCCAAGCCTTCCACTGGTTTGACGGCGAGAGGTTCAAACAGGAATGTGTGCGCATTCTCAAGCCAGGCGGGCGGATTTTCGTTATATATAACATTCCCCCGGCAGGCCACACGGAAGCCAACGCTGAACTCGAGTGGCAGCCCCACAAATACGACCCGGAGCGCTGGAAGCGCAACGACGAGGCCATGCTGGCCTTTTTCGGCGGCGCGATGCGCCGCGAGGCCTTCGACAACCCGGTGTATTATGACCGGGAGCACCACGAGGCCTACATGCTCTCCCACTCGACCTCCCCCCGGCCCGGCGACGGGGAGTGCGAGCGCTTCATCGCAAGCATAGCCGAGATATTCGAACGCTGCAATCTGAATGGAAAAATGCTGCTGCCAATGGAGACGGTGGTATATACGAACGCATGAAGAAACAACGCCTCCTCTACGCCCTGGCCGCCCTCGTCCTGTTCGGGATTGAGGTATGCATTGCTCTGTTCGCGCACGATGCTTTCGTGCGGCCCTATCTGGGCGATGTGCTGGTGGTCATCCTCATTCACTGCGCTGTGCGCGTACTCTTTCCCGCAAAGCCCAATTTGCTGGCGCTGTATGTGTTCGCTTTCGCTTGCTTGGTTGAATTCACGCAATATATTCGCCTGCTGGACCTGCTCGGCCTGGCGCACATCGGCTGGCTGCGGATTGTCGCGGGCGGGACCTTCGACTGGGCTGATATTCTGTGCTATGGGATCGGCTGCGCGGCGGTTTGGACAGCCGAGCGCATAATTTGCTTGACATCCCGCGCGTAAACTATATACTGGCAGTACCAACCGAAGGGAGTATCCAAGTTGCGCAGCACTCTTGCTAAAAAGAATAGTGAACATGCGAAGCCTGGCGCAAGCGTGTTCAAAGGGTTCGTCCCGACTGACTTTCCGGTATTTCCGCTATACTTATTTTGCAAGGCAGTGAACAGAAACATTACTGATTTGGTAAGAATGTTACTGTTTTGCGTATTATACACCGATTCTCGTTAGAATGTAACGAGAGGTGAAAAATATGGCAATTCGCATCCTGCTGTCGAAGAAACTTGGGGAGCTTCGCTGGACACAGGCGGATTTGGCGCGGAAGACGAATATCCGGCCGGCCACCATCAATGAGCTGTATCACGAGCTGTGCGAGCGGGTCAATCTCGACCATCTGGACCTCATCTGCGAGGCCTTGGGCTGCGAGCTTTCGGAGATCCTCGTGTGGGAGCCGGGCGTCATCAAGCGCACGCGCAGCCGTTCGGGCAAACGCGGGGAGGGTGAGCTATGAACAGGCCCCGCAAGCGCACCGAGCTCCTGCTGGCCGCGGCGGCGCTGCTGCTGGCGGCGGGCGTACTGCTGGCGGCGGGCGCGAGAAGCGCCCTGGCCTCCCAGGGGCCGGACGAGCCGCCGGGCACGGCGCAGCGCGCGAATCCCTTCGATTCGCAGGCGGGCGATGCGGGGCAAAACCCCTTCGAGGCCCCGCAGCCCGGGACGGACATGGCCGGCGCTGAAGGCAATCCGGCCGAGAGCATGTATGCGCCCCCCGGCAGCTATGTCGTCGGCTACACAGGCATCGTCGTCCACCAGCCCGGCGAGGCCCCGCTGCAGCCCTACGACGGCGAGGGCGACCCGCCGCCTGTCTATCAAACACAGCCCCCGGTGACAGCGCCGCCCCAGCCCGTCCAGCAGCAGCCAACCTACCCCGTCAACCTGAACACGGCCACCCAGGCGCAGCTGGAGACCCTGCCCGGCATCGGCCCGGTGAAGGCCCAGGCGATCCTCGCCTGGCGGGCGGCCAACGGGGGCTTCACCAACGCCAACCAGCTCCTGCAGGTCAGCGGCATAGGCCAAAAGACCCTCGACGGCCTCGCGCCGTATGTCACATGGTGAAAACAAGGAGAACACACATGCAAAACAGCGCCAGCGCGGCCTATAAGGCCGCCGGGGTGGACATCACCGCCGGGTATGAGGCCGTGGAGCTCATGCGGGAGCACATCGCCCGCACGAGGACGCCGGGGGTGCTCTCCGGCATAGGGGGCTTCGGCGGGCTGTTCGAGCTCGATATGGCTGGCATAGAGAAGCCCGTGCTGGTCAGCGGCACGGACAGCGTGGGCACGAAGATCATGCTTGCCTTCATGATGGACAGGCACGACACCGTGGGGATCGACTGCGTGGCCATGTGCGCCAACGACGTCATCTGCTGCGGCGCGAAGCCGCTGTTCTTCCTGGATTACATCGGCATGGGAAAAAACATCCCAGAGCGGGTGGCCGCCACCGTCGCGGGCGTGGCCGAGGGCTGCGTCCAGGCGGGCTGCGCCCTGATCGGGGGCGAGTGCGCCGAAATGCCCGGCCTCTACAAGCCCGACGAGTACGACCTCGTGGGCTGCTGCACGGGCATCGTCGATAAGGACAAAATCCTGGACAGCAGCACGGCCAAAGCCGGGGACGCCGTCATCGCCCTGCCCTCCAGCGGGGTGCACTCCAACGGCTTTTCCCTGGTGCGCAAGATTTTCAGGCTCGACGCGAAAAAGCTGGCGCTCTACACCGACGACCTCGGCGCGACGCTGGGGGAGACGCTGCTGACCCCCACGAAAATTTACGTCAGGCCGGTACTGGCCCTGCTGGAGCAGGTGCGGCCCCGCGGGATAGCCCACATCACCGGGGGCGGGTTCTACGAGAATATCCCCCGCAGCCTGCCGAAGGGCAAAAGCGCCAGGATTGACGAGAGCGCGATTGAAGCCCCGCCCATTTTCGATGTCCTGATGAAAACCGGCGGGATACCCAAGCGCGATATGTACAATACCTTCAACATGGGCGTGGGCATGAGCATCGTTGTCGCTTCTGAGGACGCCGACAGGGCCGTGGAAATCCTGCGTGCCAACGGCGAGGAGGCGTATGTCATGGGCGAGGTTGTGGAGGGGGAGGACGGGGTTATCCTGGCGTGATGTTTGTCCTTGCAAAAATTGACTTTCCGTTGAATTGAAGAGATAATTAAAAAAAGCTTGACAGCGCTTTCGGCAGGATGTATAATTTACAAAATATAATATCAAATATTTTGGAGGGAAAAAACATGAAACGCATACTGGCAACAGCACTGGCGATGCTCATGCTCCTTGGCGTGTTCGCGGTGGGGGCAGGCGCTGTCACTTACAATGACCTGACAGCAGAGCAGAAGGCGCAGTACGATGATATCGGGCGCTGGTTTACACGATATTGGGACAGCAAGCACTTTACTACATATGTCTTCCTTGCGGCAGAAATCAATGTGGTCAATGCGCCAGCTCTAATAGACGGGGGCAAGCTGGAGGAGTTTCTGGTGAAAGTCCGGGCAGCGGAGAACGCTGCGCAGGAAACGGCTGCCTGGACGGAACTCAATACGTTTCCCAAAAATGAGGAAGCAACGATCGCCGCCTTTCTGGCCGGTACGTTGAAAGCGGATCTGGAAGCGAAAGTCGACGCATATTGGGCAGAAATCATCAACAGATACCAGCCGTTGATCGATGCCTATCTCAAGCCGGAATTTCTGGCTTTTATTGAATCGTACAGAATTTATTTTGAACTCGGTTGGGCTCTTGAGTTCTTTGGACTCGTGAACCGACCGAAAGCGGAGGAGATAGCGAACGGCCCATATATGGAAATTATCAATGCAAGCGATCACAAAATGATTGATCAGCTTGCGAAGGAAGGCAAATGGACCGAAGCCAAAGCGAGATTTGACGCCTTGAACCCCAAGCTGAGAAAACTGCTGATCGATGAGGGCGTGATAGCCGCCGACACCTATACAGTCACCTACAACGCCAACGGCGGCTCCGGCGCGCCCGCAGGCCAGACCAAGGTGGAATTCGTGCCCCTGACGCTCAGCACGGCGGTTCCCGCGCGCACGGGCTATATCTTCAGCGGCTGGGCCACCAGTGCATCAGGCGCGGTCATATATGCCCCGGGCGCGAGCTACACGGCCAACGCGGCGGCGACGCTCTATGCCGTTTGGGAACAGGTTCAGGTTACTCCAGCAACCTATACGGTTACATACGACGCCAACGGCGGCGCGGGCGCGCCCGCCGCGCAGACCAAGACCGAAGGCGTGACCCTGGCGCTCAATACAGGAGTTCCCACATGGGATGGCTACAGCTTCAAGGGCTGGGCCACCAGCGCAACCGGCGCGGCTGCATACCAGCCGGGCGGCGACTATGCGGCCAACGCGGCGGCGACGCTCTATGCCGTTTGGGAGGAGAAACAGACCGGCCCCGCAACCTATGCCGTCAGCTTTAACGCCAACGGCGGCACCGGCGCGCCCGATGCCCAGACCAAGACCGAAGGCGTGACCCTGGCGCTCAGCACAGCGGTTCCCGCGCGGGCGGGCTATGCCTTCAAGGGCTGGGCCACCGGCGCCACTGGTACGGCTGTGTACCAGCCGGGCGCGAATTACACGGCCGACGCGGCGGCGGCGCTCTACGCCATCTGGGAGGAGCTTCCCGCCCCGCAGTATTTCTGGTCCGACTGGGGCGGCTTGATGCAGTTCGTGCTCCGGTTCGTCCTCTTCGGCTGGCTTTGGATGCGCTGGGTGCAGCCCATCAACTGAAATAAGTTGTCCGCAATATAATACCCCCCTTCGCATATAATGCTTAGAAAGCAAACCATGCGGAGGGATTTTTCATGTCCAGACACTTCTTCCCCGGCGGCAACACCCCGGCTGGGTTTTTCACTTACTTCAACAACATCGCGTTTCCGGGAGAAAAAACTATATATCTCAAAGGAGCCTCCGGCTGCGGGAAATCCACCTTCATGCGCCGCGCGGCGGCGGCCTTCGGCGCGCGCGGGATGGAGGCGGAGTTCTTCCACTGCTCCAACGACCCGGCGAGCCTGGATGGCCTGCGGATTCCTGCGGCGAATCTTTGCATCGTGGATGCCACGGCCCCCCACGTGCAGGACCCGGCACTACCCGTGGCGCGCGATGTGCTTTTCAACATGGCCGCCTTCATCGATCCCCGGATTGTCGAGCCCCACAGAGAGGAGCTGGCGCGCCTCGCGCAAGTGAAAAAGCGATGCTACACTTCCGCCTACGGCTATCTGGCGGCGGCCTGGGCCGTGTATCAGAACAACATGCGCATCTATGAGCAATTCCTTGACCGGGGCAAACTGAATGCGGCCATCCTGGAGGCCCTGCCCCTGCTTGAGAAAGCAAAGCCCTCGGGCAGGGCCGGGCGCGAGCGCAGGCTCTTCGCCGCCGCGCTGACCCCCGAGGGCTTTAAAACTACATTGGACAGCCTGACAGATCATGCACGGGTGTTTCTTCTGCGGGGCGAGCCGGGCATGGGGATTGACATTTTTCTGGAACGCATACGCGACGCGGCGCTCCTGCGGGGCCTCGATTGCGAGAGCCTTTGCTGCCCCCTCGCCCCCGGTACGCCGGAGCACCTGATCATCCCCAAACTGGACCTGGGCTTTTTCACGAAAAGCAGGCTGTGGCCGGCGGAATTTCCCGCCCATGCCCGCGAAATCGATTTTTTTGCCCTGCTTGGCGAGGGCGTTGAGGCACACCGGGAGGCGCTGGACTACAACGACGCCATGTTCGACGAACTGGCGGGCCGGGCGGTAAAGACCCTCGCCGTGCAGCGCGAGGCGCACGACAGGGTGGAGGAGATCTACATCGCCGGGATGGATTTTGCGGCGCTGGATAAGGCCTGCGGGGAGATGCTGGAGGGGCTGTTGGGGTGCTGAAGGCTGCGAGGGGGGCATTCTTGCCACCCGGATTTTTTCCCACCCTGTTATGCATGGCGGTCAGCCGCTCCGCGGATGCCCCCTCTGCCGCTTCGCGGCATCTCCCCCAAGGGGGCGACCCTGGCGGTGCCCCGCAAGCTGGGTAGACTGCCAAAGCCGCCCCCCTTTGGGGGAGATGCCGCGAAGCGGCAGAGGGGGTTGCGCGTGAGCGGCTGACCGCCGTCGGAAGAAGGCGCATATCTACCCTGCTTCTTCAGTGCGAGAATAGCATCACACCAGTATCGGCTGCAGCTGCTCCCCGCGCAGCGCCGCCTCCATCGCGGCGGGAAGGAATTCCGCCTTCGCCACAAGGGAGTTGGGCTTTTGCCCGGGGGCGTCCTGCCCGAAGGGGACGAAGAAGATGTGCTTGCTGTTCAGCAGCGTGCCGATGTTCTTCAGGTTCAGGCCCAGGGCGTCGTTGCTGGAGAGGAAAATAAGCAGGGGCTTGCCGCCGCGCAGGTGGCCTTTCGCGGCCATGAGCACGGGGCCGTCCGTGATGCCCGCCGCCAGTTTGGCGAGGGTGTTGCCCGTGCAGGGGGCGACCACGAAGAGGTCCAGCAGGTTCTTCGGGCCGAGAGGCTCCGCCTCGGGGATGGAGAGGATGGGCTCGTGTGCAGATAGACCTTCTGCGCGGGCAAATGTCTCCGCCGGGGTGCAGAAGCGATTGGGCAGCCTCTGCACGTTGTCAGACAGCACAAAAGTGAAGTCTATGCCGGGGTTTTTGGTTTTGATCTCATCGAGGCTCTCAAAAACACTTTTAAAGGTGCAGAAGGAACCTGTCAGGCCGATGCCGGCGCGGATGCGTTCCAGCCCCATGCCTCTCCCCCCTGTTCTTCCAAAATGATGCGCGCGGTCTGTGCCACGCTCTCGCCCGCGGCGCGCGGGGAATATTTCCCCGGCAGGCCCGGGCACAGCGCCGCGTTCAGGCCCAATTCCTGCGCAGCGGCAAAATCCACGCCGCCGGGGGCCGCCGCGATGTCGATGATGGTGCTCTCCGGCGCGGCGCGTTGGAGCAGCGCCTCCCCCAGTACCATGGCCGGGATCGTATTGAAAATATAGGCGAAGCGAAAGAGATGCCGGGGCAGCATGGAAAAGTCCAGCACCTCGCAGCCGTCGGCGATGGCGGCGCAGGCGGCCTCCCAGCGGCGCGCAGCCACAACGGCCCGCGCCCCCAGGCCCATGAGCTTCTTCGCCAAGGGCCTGGCGCAGCGGCCATAGCCCAGGACCAGGCAGTCGCTCAGGTGGATCGTGCCGCCGCTACGCATGACGGCCTCGGCGATGGCCCCTTCCGCCGTGGCGATGGCCCCCAGCACGCTGTAGTCCTCCCGCTCAAGGAGGTCGTGGGCGCGCACGCCCAGGGCGGCGCAGCGCTCCCTGAGTACATTCGGCAGCGCACCCGCGATGAGCACCTGCCCCTGCGCGATATGTTCGGCCAGCGCCTGTGCGAGCTCTTTATCCGGCGCGCGGAAGGGCGCGGGCCCCAGCACCAGCGCGGCCCCCTCCAGGGCCTCTTTGATGGACTCGGCCTCTTCGCCGGTCTCCACGCCGGGCAAAACATGTACCTGGTATTGCTTCACCCGCCAGCCCGCCCGCAAAAACACCTGCACGGCGTAGGCCAGCCGCGCATCGCCGCCCACCACGGCGGCTGTGAATTGTGTCACATCCATAAGTAATACACCCCCTGTCAGGACAGTATATTCCCGGCGGAGGGGAGAGGTGCGTGGCCATAATTGCCCTTTGGGCCTTTCAAGGCTTTTGCGCGCCAAACCCCCAACGACAAAACCTGCCAGGAGGGAGAGAGAGACAGAGGGAAAAAACTATAAAAGAAAAAGAAAAGGGGAGGTGAGGTGCAGATTTTTCATAGCTTACATTCAGGAATTCGTACAATGGAATTTTTCAAAACACTTGCATTTGGCCCCGTCTTATGATAGAATGCTTTCGGAACGCGAGCCGGCCCAGCGCTTCAGCGGACAAAAAAAGTCCTTTTGCCTCTCCTGTTTCAGAGGATGCCCTGGTTTTAGAAAGAGAAGTGTATGCCCCCCGACGTCATCCTCCCCTATAAAAAGGACCGCGAGACCTCCTACGCGCCGGGGGCCTTCGCCGCCATTGAGCTGCTGCGCGCCCGGCCCCGGCTCGCGCGCAAGGTGTACATCCGGCCCTCCTTCGATGAAAAAGACAGCCTGGCGGACGAGTGCGCCCGCCTGGGCGTCCCCGTGTTGGTGAGCGAGGAGGCCTTCCGCAGGGTGCGCGAGAAGGAGAACGAATACGTCATCGCTGTATTCGAAAAATATGAGGACAGGCTCGATCCGAACAGGCCGCAGGTGGTGCTGGTAAGCCCCATGGACATGGGCAACCTGGGAACGATTATTCGTACCATTGCCGGGCTGAACATCACCGACCTGGCTGTTGTTTTTTCTTCAGCCGACCTGTTCCACCCCAGGACCGTGCGGGCCTCTATGGGCTCCATTTTTCGCATTAACTGCGCTTTGTTCGATAGCTTTGATGCCTGGCGCGCTGCCTTCCCCGATCACGCCTGCTGCCCCTTCATGCTCGATGGCGAGGCCCTGCCGCGCGTATTGGAAAGTGAGAACAGCCCTCTGTTCGCGCTCATCTTCGGCAGCGAGGCCCGCGGGCTCCCGCCGGCATACGCCGCCACCGGCAGGGCGGTGCGCATCCCGCAGTCCGCGCTGGTGGATTCCCTGAATTTATCCGTTGCGGCGGGCATAGGGGCCTATGGGTTTGCGGAGAAATATGGGTTGGTGGGGTAGGGAGAAGTTTTTCTTGTAAACAAACACACACTGTGGTATGATAGTAAATAAGAAAGCTATGGAGATTTTCATGGCCATTTGGGATACTGGCATCAAGCGCGCAATCAAGAGCAATCTGCGCGGCGGGAACCTGCAAAACGCGCTGGACTTTGTCGCTTATCTCAAAGCGCAGGGCATGTCGTTCGTCCGGGGCAAGGGCTATTGGGCGGACAAGCTCTATTTCCTGGTGAAGCATAAAAACGAGTTCGTGTGCTTTATCCTGATTGGCGCGGAATATCCGGGCGAAGCGCCCGACCGCTGGATGCTCTGGGCCAACGACAGCGCCTCCTATGCGGACTTCCCCCTGGAGGGGCACTTGAAGGAAATCGCCTGGGCGAACGTGGACGTCTGCGGGAGCTGCGGCTACTGCGCCGGGGGAACGCGCAGGCCGATCTTCGGGAAGGAATTTGAAAAGGTCTGCCTCGCGCCCATGTGCTTTACAAACCCGGACGAGAAGACGCTGGCGTTCATGAAAAAAATCGTGGACATCAGGAAAAACGACATCACCGCCCCGCGCCCCTCCACGGAGGGGAATACACTGTGAGGAGGACCCCATGGCAAAAAACATCCTGAAAGCCAAGCGCAAGCCAAAAGTAGTCAAAACCTACCGGCAGAGCGTGCCCGCCACGCGCTTCATCGGCAAGAAATACGGCGACGGGGACAGGGTGAACGGCGGCTTCGGCGGGCAGTGGGGCCAGTGGCACAAAAACGGCTGGTTTGAACAGCTGGAGCAGAGCTGCCCCCCGGCAGATTTCGAGGACGCGGGGGCCTACATCGGCCTGATGCGCTGGAAGGGCGAAGGCCACAGGATGACCGAGCCGTTCCAGTATTGGATAGGCATATTCTTCGCCGAGAACGCCGAAGTGCCCGAGGGCTTCGGCTATGTTGACTTCCCTGCCTCGGATCTGGGCGTGGGCTGGCTCTGCGGGAAGGACCGCTATCTCTTCGGCAAGGAGCACCTGGCCGCCGAAAGCTGCGAAAAGAGCGGCATGAAGCTTGTCCCGGACGGCGAGGGCGCCTGCTGGTTCTTCGAAAGATATGTCTGCCCGAGGTATACCCAGCCGGATAAGAGGGGCAAGAGAATACTGGACATCTGCCATTTTGTTGAAAAAGAAAACCTGTAGGGGTGGCATTCATGCCACCCGTCCCAAAAACAACTTACAGGAGGACAAGCCATGCCAAAAAAAATCGGCCTGCTCATGGGCAGCATCAACGACTTCGATAAAATCAAACCGGCTTTCGACCTGCTGAAGGCCCTGGAAATCCCCTTCGAGGCGCACGTGTATTCCGCGCACCGCACACCCGCCCAGGCGGCGAAATTCGCCGGTGAAGCGCGGGGGAGGGGCTTCGGGGCGGTCATCTGCGCGGCGGGGATGGCGGCGCACCTGGCCGGGGCCGTGGCGGCGCAGACCACCCTGCCGGTGATCGGCATCCCCGTGAACGCCGGCCTGGACGGCCTGGACGCCCTGCTCTCCACCGCGCAGATGCCGCCGGGCATTCCCGTGGCCACGGTGGCCGTGGACGGGGCCTACAACGCCGCGATGCTCGCCGCGCAGATTCTCGCCGTGGAGGACGATGAATTGGCCGCGAAGCTGGCCGCCATGCGCGAGAAGATGGCGCGGGGCGTGCTGGAGAAGGACGGGGAATTGCAATCAATGCTGAATGCTGAATTATGAATGCTGAATTATTTGAAGCAAAACAGTTGCGCGATAAGGCAATTCAGCATTCAGCATTCAGCATTCATAATTCATAATTGGGGGTAGCTATGTCTTCACTCCACGAGGAATGCGGCGTGTTCGGGATTTACAGCAGCGACGCGGGCCTGGACGTCGCGGCGGCGGCGCATTATGGGCTGTTCGCGCTGCAGCACCGGGGGCAGGAGAGCTGCGGCATCTATGTCAGCGATAGAGGCGTGCCCACGGGGTATAAATCCCGGGGGCTGGTGGGCGACGTGTTCACCCGGGACGTGCTGGCGGGGCTCGGCGGCGGCAATATGGCCGTGGGTCACGTGCGCTACGGCACGGCGGAGAGCAACCGCAGCCGCAACGCCCAGCCCGTGCACGTCAACCACTCTAACGGCTCGCTGGTGGTGGCCCACAACGGCAACATCACCAACGCGGGCGAGCTGCGCAGGCGTTACGAGATGGAGGGCTGCATCTTCCACACCACCAGCGATACCGAGGTGATCGCCTACACCGTCACGCGGGAGCGTTTAAAATGCGGCAGCATAGAGGAGGCCGCCGCCCGCGCCATGGCACAGCTGGAGGGCGCGTACTCAATGGCGATGATGAGCTCGCAGAAGCTCGTGGCCTGCAGGGACCCCCTGGGCTTCCGGCCGCTGTGCATAGGCACGATAAACGCCGCTGACGGCATTGGCAACAGCTTCGTCATAGCCTCCGAGAGCTGCGCCCTGGACGCCGTGGACGCGAGGTTTTTGCGCGACATTGCGCCGGGGGAAATTGTGATTATCGACAAAGACGGCCTGCGCTGCGATACGCGCCACTGCGACGCGAAAAAAGAAAAGCGCCTGTGCGTCTTTGAGTATATCTATTTCGCAAGGCCCGACAGCGTGATCGACGGGCATCCGGTGCACCTCTCCCGCACAACGGCCGGGCAGATTCTCGCCATGGAGTACCCCGTGAACGCGGACGTCGTCATCGGCGTGCCGGACAGCGGCCTGGACGCGGCCATAGGCTACGCCCGGCAGAGCGGCATCCCCTACGCCATCGGGCTGATCAAGAACAAATATATAGGCCGCACTTTCATACAGCCCGTGCAGAGCGACCGGGCCGACAGCGTGCGCATCAAGCTCAACCCGGTGGCCGCCGTGCTGCGGGGCAAGCGGGTGATCGTGGCGGAGGACTCCATCGTGCGGGGCACCACCTTCGTGCGCCTGGTGAAGCTCCTGCGGGACGCCGGGGCCACGCAGGTGCACGTGATGAGCGCCTCCCCGCCCTACCGGCATCCCTGCTACTACGGCACGGATGTAAAGTCCCGGGAGAGCCTGCTGGCCAACCGGCACGGCACGCCCGAGGATATCGCGGCGGCCATAGGCGCGGACAGCGTGAGCTACCTGCCCTTCGGGGAGCTGCGCCGCCTGGTGAAGCCGGGGCAGGGCATCTGCACCTCCTGCTTCACGGGGGAATACCCGGTGCAGATTCCCAAGGAGCCCGTGAAAAGCCGCTTTGAGGAGAAGCTGGGGTGAGGGCGCGGCGCGCAACCACCCCGCCCCTGCGGCGGGGTGGTCGCGTGGCAGGAAAACAAATCGAAAGCGCAAAATGATCATATGGATGGTAGGTGTGAACCAATGACCCAACCCGCCCAGGAGTTTTTGCAGCGCCACTGCCCCAAATGGGCGTCGCAAATCCTGTTTGAACAGATTGAAATCCCCGGCTGGGAGGTCATCGCCGCCGGGGGGGACATCATCGTCCGGGGGGGCTCGCCCTCGGCGCGGGCGGTGGGCCTGCGGCGCTTTTTGGAGGAGTACGCGGGGATGTCCCTGGCCTATGCGGGCACGGGGGCGCGCGTCACGTTTACTCTCCGGGTAAAGAAGCTGCCCCTGCCCTTCACGCCCCTGCGCGGCGCGCTGCCGGAGCAAAAGCGCGCCTGCTTCGGCCCGATGACCTACACGGGCTCCCCCTGCTGGTGGGACTGGGAGCGCTGGCGGGACGAGATCGACATCCTGGGGCTCTACGGCGTGAACGAGGCGCTTTTGCTCATCGGCTCGGAGTACGCCTGGTTCCAGTCCATGCGCGGCGAGGCCATAGGCACGGACTACATCCTCGGCGGCATGAGCGCGCCGCCCTTCTGGCCGCGCCAGCTGCAAGGCAAATTCGACTCGATCTTACCGCCCGTCGATCCCATGTATTTAAAATCCCGGGGACAGATGGGGCGGGCCATCGCGGAGCGGCTGCGCGCCTGGGGGATCACCCCCGTGCTGCCCGCCTTCCCGGGCACGGCCAGCGGCAGCCTGCTCGGCGTGCTGCGAAACGGCGCGCGGCTCGTGCCCCAGCCCATCTGGAACGGCTACAAGCACATCTACAGGATCGACCCCTCCTGCGCGGCCTACGCGCGTTTAAAAGAGGCCTACGAGACGCAAATGGCGCAGCTATTCGGGGAGATAGAGCGTTGGTGGGACCCCGGCGAAGAGCTCGATGGATACGCACTGCCTTTTGAAGGGCGGACTGTTTTACATGGCAACGCCGAAGCTGCCGCGGCGCTCACCCAGGCCGCGGCCTGCCGCGTGGACGAGCCCGAGAGCAACCCCCTGCTGTACACGCTCCACATGGAGGCCCTTTCCAGGGACAAGCCCGCCGACCTGGAATCCTGGCTGCGCGGCTACGCCCGGCGGCGCTATGGCTCTGACCAAACTGAAGCCATCGCTGCGCTGCGCCTGCTGTGCTCCACCGCCTACGCCCAGGAGGGCCCCGCGCCGGGCTCGGTGTTCGCCATGCGCCCGGCGATGTCCCTGGAGCCCACCGGCACCGGCGACGCCGCCGAGGCGAACTACAACAGCCTGTCGCTGTTCCAGTGCGCGAATTTGCTCCTGCGGGTGAAGAGCGATATGCCCGGCTGGCACTACGATCTCTGCGACGTCCTGCGCCAGGCCCTCAGCGCCAGGGCAAGAGAGTGCTTTACCCGCGCGATGGAGGGCTTTGCGCAGAGGGATTCCAGGGTATACGAACGCGGCGCAAATGATTTCCTGGGGCTGCTGGAGGACTGCGACCGGCTGCTGCGCTGCGAGGAGGCCTTCCGCCTGGACTATCACCTCGCACGGGCGCGCTCCTGCGCGAAGATGGACGCCGAGCGCAACAACTTCGAGCTCGTCCTGCTGCTGCAGCACAGCCTCTACGGCGCGGGCGGCGTGCACAAAAAGCAAGGCTACCAGCTGCACGGCCAGGCCTGGCGGGAATGGTCCGGCCTGCTGGGCAGCCTGCATATGAAGCGCTGGCGGGGCTTTTTCTCCCACCTGGCCGCCCACTTCGGCGAGCGCCGCTTCTCCCTGGAAACCAAAACCCACCCCCTGGGCCGCTCGGCCTACGCGGGCAACAAGTTCTACGAGCAGATGTCCGAGGCCGAGCTGGACTGGATGCGCAACTACATGCCCACCAACGAGGAGGGCGGGGATCTGTACGATACGGCGCTGGAGATTTGCAGGAAGTACGCGGAATATGCGAATTGAAATCCTGACCCTATTCCCCGAGATGTGCGAGGCGGTGCTGAACGAAAGCATCGTTGGCCGCGCGCGCAGGAGCAATCTTGTGCGGGTCAATGCCCGCAACATCCGGGACTACACCACGGACAAGCACCGCCGCGTGGACGACGCGCCCTTCGGCGGGGGCTTCGGCATGGTGATGCAGTGCCAGCCCATCGCCGATTGCTTCCGGGCGCTGTGCGCGGAGTGGGGCGAGAGGCCGCGTTTCGTCTATCTCAGCCCCCAGGGCAAGACCCTCACTCAGGCGCGCGCGAAAGAGCTGGCACAGCTGCCCAGCCTGGCGCTGCTGTGCGGCCACTACGAGGGCGTGGACGAGCGCGTGCTGGAGGCCCTGGTGGACGAGGAGATTTCCATAGGGGACTATGTGCTCACGGGCGGGGAGCTGCCCGCCCTCGTGCTCTGCGACTGCATTATCCGCCTGCTGCCGGGCGTCCTCGCCGCCGACGCGGCCTTCGCGAACGAGAGCCACTACAGCGGCCTGCTGGAATACCCGCAGTACACCCGGCCAGCTATATGGGAGGGCAGGGAGGTTCCCGAGGTGTTGTTGAACGGCAACCACGCCTTGCAGGAGAAATGGCGCAGGGCGCAGATGGAGGAGAGGACGAAGAAAAAGCGACCGGATCTACTCTAATCCCGCCGCCCGCCCCACATTCTCATACGCCGCGCCGCGCAGCAGCACATTGCAGGCGGGCTCGCCGAGGTTGACCTCCACCTCCTGGCGGATGACCTGCGCCGCGCGCAGCACGTTGTACTCCTGGGCGAAGAAGGCCGCCGCCGCCGAAAGGCGCAGCTGGCGGTCATTTTTCACGCGCTCCCTGGGGGCGAAGGACAGCCAGGTGCGGCGCTCAATGGCCAGGGGCATCACGCGGCCGCCGGGCGCCCAATCCCGGCGGTCGGTGAGGAGGGCGGCGCCCTGCGCGCCCCCGGGAACCGGCCCCAGGGGAATCCTTAACCAGAGCAGGCAGAGGGTGTAGCGGGTGGCCAGCAGGGCAGCCTGTTCGATGGTTTCGCGCCGGGCGGCGGCGGCCTGGCAGGCCACGCTGGTGCGGGCGACAGCGTAGGCCTCCGCGCGGACAAGGCGGGCGCTGCCGTCGGCGTTTTGCACCACGCCCCCGGCCAGCAGGGCCCCGGCGGGCACGGCCTGGTTCGGGCGGGCCGCCGCGCTGCCCGTGTAGACCTCGATGACCTTCAGCTGGCCCGCCTTGGCGGCGACGATATTTCGCGGCTCCTCGGGGCCGGGCTCGTCTTTGGGCAGGATCTCGCGCAGTTCCACCACCGCGCTGCTGCCGCGCAGATTCAGGGAGAGCCAGGCCACGCCGGGCAGCTCGCGCTGGGCGGCGGCGCTGATCTCACGGGAATCAAGCCTGCCGCGCCATACGCCCGCCTTCACCCCAAGGGCGGCCATGACGTGTAAAACCTCCTCCGTGGGCACTTTCTCGTTGCCGGTGACCGAAATGGTCCATATCGTATTCGAGAGCACGGATAGAAGCGTGATACACAGTGCCAGGCCGATGAGCAAGCCCGCGCGCCTCCTGTAGGCGTGCAGGAAGAAGGGCAGGCCCACCCGCCGATTGACCTGGAGGGTGATGCCTGCCGGCTCGGCGCAGGGCTGAAGGAGCCGGAAGCCGCGGCGGTCGGTCCGGCCGCGCATGGTGCCGCCCTGCCATTCCACGTCCCAGATAGCCGCCCCCGCCTGGTTGCACAGGTTGAGGAAGCGCTCGGGGAAGCCGTCGGCGGCGGTGAAGCAGATGTAGCCGCGCAGGAAGCGGATGAAGCGGATGAGTAGCATGATTCATTTTCCTTACGTCGTATAGTGTATCTCCGCGATCGTGCCGGTGAGCTGCAGCTGCTCCTGCTGGTAGGTCTTGATGGTGAGGCCCGCTCCCCGGAATGTGACCACCAGCGAGCCCAGGTTCAGCTGCACGCAGTCCTCGCTGTAGCCGAGCACGCCACGCACGCCGTCCACCACCGCAGAGCGGTTCTGCCACAGCTCCACGTGGGAGAAGCCCGGCAGCAGCTGCGCGGGCAGGTCCAGGGCGTCGCCCAGCTGGAGGGTTTTCTCGCGCAGCCCGCCTGCGGGCGGATTGCGGCTGTTTCGCGCTTGCGGCTTGCGTCTCATAGTGAAAGTTTATGAGGGGGGGAGGGAAAAAATACCCCGTACATCACGCCCCCCCTTCCCGCATAAGCATAGCCGGGGTGATGCTGTGTTATTGAGACTGAAACCAGGAAATTTCGCGCAGGCGGGCATATTGGCCGCCTGCGCGGGGCTCTCGGCGCTGCTGGTGCTGTATTCGCCGCTGGCCCTGGAGGGCGCGCGGGGCGGCCTCGCCCTGTGCGGGCAGGTGATCATCCCCTCGCTGTACCCCTTCTTCGTGCTGGCGGGAACCTTTACGCAGATAAACGCGGGCGGCGGGAAATCGAAAGGCGGGGCCGTGCTGGGAGCCGTGCTGCTGGGCTTCCTGGGGGGCTACCCCCTGGGGGCGAAGACGGCGGCGCAGCTGCTGGAGCAGGGGGCCATCGGCCGGGGGCAGGCGCAGCGCCTGCAGCTGTTCTGCGTGAACGCCGGGCCCGCCTACCTCATCGGCGCGGTGGGCACGGGGATGCTCGGCAGCAGGCGGGCGGGGATGCTCCTGTTTGTGTCGATGGCAATCGCCGGGCTGGCGATGGGGGTTTTCACGAAATTTTGGCTGGAGGAGGAAAATGAGGCTGTTTGGGCTCGCCGTATGGCGACACGACCGGAGGGAGGCTTCTTGCCGCCCGCATCCGCGCCCGCATTCGTGCCCGCCCCCGCGTCCCCGCCCGCGCAACCGCCCTTCGATCACATCCTGCTGACCGCCGTGTCCCAGGCCACTGGGGCTATTCTCGGCGTGTGCGCGTGGATCGTGCTGTTTTCCTGCGCCTGCGCGCTGCTGCAGCTGCTGCCCCACGGGCTGTGGCCCGCGATCCCCGCGCTGAACGTGGCGCTGGAGGTGTCTTCGGGCACAGTGGCCGTGGTGCGCGCCGGGATGCCCCTGCCGGTGCTCTGCGCGGCGCTGGGCTGGGGAGGCCTGGCCGTGCACTGCCAGGTGCTGGGGGATGTCCGCAAAACCGGCCTGCCGCTGCGACTGTTCTGGGCCTCTCGATTGCTGCACGGGGCCCTGGCGGCGGCGGTCTGCGCGGGGCTGACGCGGCTGTTCCCCGTGGATCTGCCCGCCTCCCTCGTGTGGGGCGCGGGGCGCACGGTGCGCCTCTGGGCGGTTTCGGCCCCGGCGGCGGCGGCGATCCTATTTTTTTGCGCCTTCCTGATTATAGACCTTGACCTGAACCGCAAAGTGTGCTAATATAATAGGGGGATGGTTTTCACCCCCTCAGTCGCCCGAGGCGACAGCTCCCCCCAGGGGGAGCCAGGGGAGGGACGTCGCTCCGCGAAACCACCCCGCCTCTGCGGAGGCATCCCTCCAAGGAGGGGAATTGGGATGTGTGGGAGGGTCGCCATGAAACGCGCCATGAAGGGCCTGCTGCGGGCGTCGAAATTCACGCCCGCCTGCGAGTTCTGCGCCTACGGCAAATCCGCGCCGGACGGCAGCAGCGTGCTGTGCTCCGTGCGCGGGGTGATGCGCAGGCAGAGCCTGTGCAAAAAGTACACCTACGACCCCCTAAAGCGCAAGCCCGCCCGCGCCCCCCTGCTGCCGGAGTACGATCCCGAGATGTTTGCGCTGTAGGAGGTGCGTTCAGATGGAATTTAGGAGACGGCGGCGAATCAGCAATCTTGTGATTGCGTTGTTTCTGGTTGTGCCCACGCTGGCTATTGTTGCGGGAATCGCATTGACGATGATGGAAATGGCGCGAAACCCCCGGATGTATTGGGGCGGGATTGGTTGGTGGGTGATTTCGTTATTTAGCGTTCCTATATTGCTGCTGGGCATTTACTTTCTCGTCCGAAGTTATAAATTTCGCAGGAGCATGAAGGATTTTTGGGTAGACGAAAAGGCGATCCTGCGCTTTGATGAGGAATACCGGCATGGTGACAGGGTTCGTATCGGGAAGATCGTTCTGACAGACAACTGGCTTTTCAGCAGCGATGCTTCAATGACCTGTATATTGCCGCTTGGGGAGGCCGTTTGGATTTACGGCACATCGCGGGAACAGGCCGCCGGGCGCGGCGGAGGCACGATTGTGGTAAACAGCGTCAAGGTGCATTTTCGCAACGGCCTTGCGCTTACCGTGGCCTGCACTAAATACAACATAGGCCAGGCCATGCGCGCGATCGCGCAGCGCTGCCCCAACGCGCAGTTCGGTTTCTACGATGGGAGCGAAAGAGAATGGAAGGAAGAGGTAAAGCGATGGACTTCATCCCAATGACCTCATACGAAACCGCCGACGAGGCCGTGCGCGCGCGCTATGACGACCAAATCGCCAAATACGGCCGCATCACCAACATGAAGCGCACGCTGCTGCATAGCGTGAAGGCCTTCGACGTATTCATGGAGTGGTATCCCCTGGCCGACCTCTGTAAAGAGTTTATCGGGGAAAGGGCGCTGTCGCTCTATGCCTACGCCATCAGCGAGGGCAACCGATGCCTGGTGTGCGGGACGTTCTTTCGCAAAATCTTGATTGATTCGGGCGACGACCCCGACAGCCCGATTCTCAGCGAGGAGGAGAACCTGCTGATGGAGCTGGGCTTCTCCATCGCCGAGGACCCGCACAATATCGACCCGGACATTTACGCCTCCCTCAAAGAGCGATACAGCGACGAGCAGCTGGTGCTGCTGTTCGCCTTCGCGGGCATCATGGCGGCGACGAACCTGTTCAACACCGCGGCGCAGGTGCCGCTGGACGAGGTGCTGTACGGGTATAGGAAAACTGGGGTTACGGATTGAAGCGAAAATGAGAGAATACTATAGAAGCGAGGAGGTGCGTTATGCGGAAAATGAAAATCTATTTGGAGACTACGTTGTTCAATCGGTACTTTGAGCCGGAGCGGGATAACTACGGCGATGTCAGGAAGCTGTTTGCGGAAATCGCGACAGGAGCATTTCAATCCTATTCTTCCGCATATGTGCTCGAAGAGCTGTCAAATACGCCGGACGATGTGAAACGGGAAAATATGTTGGAGCTGTTTGCGCACAGCGATATCAATATCCTCGACAAATCCAGCGAAATTGAAGTCCTGGCAGAAGCGTATGTGGCGCACGGCGTGATTACTAGGCCGCATTATTTAGATCGGCTGCACCTGGCTTGCGCGTCCGTCAACGAACTTGACGCCATCATCAGCCTGAACTTTACCCACATTAACCGCCCAAAAACAAAAGAACTGACCGAGCCGGTCAACAAGCTTTTTGGCTACAGAAAAATATACATCGGTTCGCCAATGGAGGTGATAACAAATGAATAGCCTGGATTATGAGAAGGAAATCGACGAGATTCGCGCAAAGCTTTATGAGGACTATCTTTCTATGGGTCACGACGAGTGGCATCGCAAGGTCAGCGAGAATGCGCACAAGCTTGCCGAAAAATATGGATTGACGATCATCCCGTCGCGATCCGCTGACCGCCGCTCCGCCGCATAACCTGTCGGCGATTTATGCAACTGGCATCAAACATTATGCATTGCGCATTATGAATTCAACATTGGAAAAGGATGGTGTGTGAGATGGAGTATTTCTTTCTTGTCTTGGGGTGTCTTTTGGGGCTGGGATTTATTATCCTGCTGTTCAAAAGCTATGTGAAGGCCCCGCCCGATACCGCCTTCGTGATCTCGGGGCTCTCCCGGGAGCCGAAGATCATCATCGGGCGCTCGAGCTTCCGCATCCCCTTCCTCCAGCGGGTGGATAAGGTGCCCCTGGAGCTGGTGAGCGTGGACATCAAAACTAGCAGCTCGGTGCCCACCAACGATTACATCAACATCGTGGCGGACGGCGTGGCCAACGTGCAGGTGGATTTCAGCTCCGCCGATAACGTGCGCATCGCGGCCAAGAACTTCCTCAACCGGGGCACGGACTACGTGGGCGTGGTGGCGCGGCAGGTGCTCGAGGGCTCGCTGCGCGAGATCATCGGGCAGATGCGCCTGGCCAACCTCGTCACCCAGCGCGACGAGTTCTCCAAAAAAGTGGAGGACAGCGCCTCCAAGGACATGGCGAAGATGGGCCTGCGGGTCACCAACTTCAACATCCAGAATTTTAAGGACGACAATGGGGTCATTACGGATCTGGGTATCGATAACGTCGCCCAAATCCAGAAGAACGCGAAGATCGCCAGGGCCACGGCGGCCAAGGAGGTCGCCGTGCAGGAGGCCAGGGCCAGCGAGGAGGCCAACCGCGCCCGCGTGGACGCCGACACCCTCATCTCCGAGCAGCAGAAGGAGCTTGCCATCCGCCGCGCCCAGTTCAAGAGCGAGCAGGACCGCGAGCAGGCCCTGGCCGACAGCGCCTTCGCCATTCAAGAGCAGCTGCAGCGCAAGGTGATCAACGAGAACGAGGTGGACGCGCAGATCGCCCGTGCGGAGCGCGAACAGAAGCTGCGCGCCCAGGAGATCGACCTGCGGCAAAAGGTCCTCGAGGCGACGGTGATGAAGCAGGCCGACGCCTCGAAGTACGAGAAGGAGCGCTCCGCCGAGGCCGAGCTGTTCCAGGCGCGCGCCCAGGCCGACGCCAAGCGCTACGCCGCCGAGCAGGACGCCGCCGCCGCCAGGGCCCGGCTTATCGCCGAGGCGGAAGGCGAAAAAGAAAAGCTCCTCGCGCAGGCCGAGGGCGAAAAGGCCATCCTGCTGGCCCAGGCCGAGGGCACGCGCGCCAAGGCCGAGGCCATGAAGCTCATGGGCGAGGCCGCCGTGCTCGAGATGGCCTTCCAGTCCCTGCCGGAGGTGGCGAAGAACCTCGCCGAGCCGCTGAAGAACGTGGACGCCATCACGATGTACGGCGAGGGCAACACCAGCGGCTTCGTGGGCGACATGAGCAAGGGAATGGCCAAGGTCTTCAGCGCGGTGCAGGACACCACCGGGCTGGATCTGGCGCAGGTGATCAAAAACTTCGCGGAGAAGAAGGCGGAAGAGGAGTAGGATTGTAGGGGCCGCTGCCCACAGCGGCCCGCACACAATTTGTAATATCGGGCGGCTGAGGGCAGCCGCCCCTACAGGATTGTGAGCATCACAAGTAAAATGGCAATTTAGGGGACGGTTAGAAGAATAGCCGCCCCTTTATTTTTGTATAAAATAATAATTTTTCGAAAACCTGAGGATTTTTCTCTTGTGGCGCGACTAACAAATGAGGCTCGCAAGAGCTTACATAATCTATGGGAGGTTCTGATCATGAGTTGGTGGCAAAGTCTTAGTTGGTGGCAAAGTATTCTTATTCCAATAGCTTTCTTCGCGATGCCGATAATTTCGGTCTTGGTTGCTCCGATTCTCGCAATTATCAAGTGGCTGGTCTAAGCGGCGCATTTCCCGGGCGGCTGACCCCAGCCGCCCATTTATTATTAACAAACTATTAATTTTTCGAAAATCTAAGGATTTTTCTCTTGTAAGACGACAAATTATTTGGTACACTAAACTAGAGCAAAAAATTTGCATATAAAGCGGAGGTAAATAGCCTTGAGCTTCATCGAATTCAGGGATGTGTCCAAGCAGTATGTCATGGGCGAGGTAACCATCAACGCGGTGGACGGCGCGGACTTCGAGATCGAGGAGGGCGAGCTGGCCCTGATCGTGGGCGCCTCCGGCGCGGGCAAGACCACCATCCTGAACATCCTGGGCGGGATGGACAGCGCCAGCGGCGG
>Ga0123353_10001011_pt1 | contig 34432 bp, 31 predicted proteins | sample TergutLab28metaG_3_FD_92763 | JGI IMG/M metagenome (GOLD analysis project Ga0123353, IMG submission 92763) | Labiotermes labralis P3 segment gut microbial communities from Petit-Saut dam, French Guiana - Lab288 P3 | ecosystem: Host-associated > Arthropoda: Insects > Digestive system > Gut ... | reverse complement strand
GCAAATAACACTACTGATGCAGTCGAAAGAATGAGGATAACAAGATCTGGCAATGTCGGCATCGGTATAACAAATCCTTCGGAACTGCTACATGTCTACGGTGGAGCGCTCAAAATCGGCAATACGTCAAATGCGACCGACCGGGCAGTGAATGTGTTGAAAATTGGCGATGGGAATTTTGTACAGATAGGAGAATGGGAGGAAGATGACTTGCTTTCGTTTAAAGCAAAAAAATATAATTTTACAACTACTGGTTTTGGATATGGTTATGTCGGGATAGACAGGTCAAATCCTTCTTATAAATTAGATGTAAACGGAACTATCAGAGCTAATAGTACGCTTTATTCTTCCGACGAACGACTGAAAACTGAAATAAAACCCCTGACAGACGAAAAGGACAGGCTCTACCTATTGCAAGGAAAATCCTATAAAAAAATGCTTTTACCTGAAAAATCTGAAGAATTTTTATTTGAGCAGGAAGAAGCAGATGAGGAAATTTCTTTGGAAAAGAAAGAAGCAATAAAAGAATTTTTTGCAAAACGGGAAGAAAGAACTGAATCCCCTGAATACGGCTATTTAGCCCAGGAATTGAAAGAAATTTTCCCTGATTTGGTTGATCAGGATTCCGAAGGTTATTATTCGGTTAATTACATCGGATTAATCCCAATCATTGTCGAAGCCCTGAAAGACCAAAAACTCACCATTGAAAACTTACAAAAAGAGATTCAGGAAATAACAGCATATCCGGAAGAATCAAAAATGGATGAATTGCTGCAAAGAGTGGAATCGTTAGAAAGAGCTTTAGCAATGTGTTGTAATACGAACCAATTAAGGTCAACGGAAACGAGCTTCCAACAATTTGAGCTTACCAATCCGGCGGATTCCAATCAGGAAGCGATGATATTATATCAAAACGCTCCCAATCCGTTTAATGAGAATACAACCATCCAATGCTACATACCGCAAACGGTCAAAAAAGTACAGTTATGCGTGTATGACATGCAGGGCGTTCAGCAAAAATGCCTTCCAATCTCGGAACGTGGAACGGTTGTTGTACAAATACAGGCAAGGCAGTTGGCGGCGGGGATATACACCTATTTATCAATAGGCGATGACAAAGCAAGTGAGGCTAAGCAGATGATTTTGACGAGATAGGAGGTGGAAAATGAAAAGAATAAAATATATAATACTAATCTTTTTCGTATATCCTTACTCTACTTGTTTTGGGCAAATGTTAACAGAAAAAGATTATTCTGAACTAGCACGTTTATTTGAAGAGGATGTCCGACTAATGGGGGATCCGAGAGAAGTTTATGATAATTATCAATCTGCACTCACGCGGGCTCCATTTTCTCACTCAAGAGTTTTAATTTTGAGTGGAAACCCAAATGTGAATACAAGTATTAATAAAATTCTTGTTATTGTCAATTCGTCAATATATAATCAACTCTCTGACAAGATTGAAAGATATGCATACGACATCAATTATGTATATGGTTGTGAAGTTATTATGGAAACAGTCAGTGGCGGCGATCATACGAACATCAAGAATTTGATAATAACCAATCAAACTAATTTAGATGGAGTTGTTTTTATAGGAGATATTGCTGTTGCATGGTTTGAAATAGCCGATGATTATGGTATATCTGGGTCGCATCGTGGATATGCTGTATGGCCTTGTGATTTGTATTATATGGATACTAATGGGACTTGGGCAGATATCGACGAAAATGGCATTTATGACTCTCACACTGGAAATATTCAGCCTGAAATATTTGTAGGGAGAATATCAACGGCAAACATGGGAACGCTTTTGTCCGAAAAAATTGGATTGGAAAAATATTTAGACAAAAATCATAAGTTTTGGATGGGGCATACTACTGTAAACAAGAAATTCGGACTTTCATATACAGACAAAGACTGGGTAAATCATAGCCCGTTCAAAACAAGCATGCAGTATTTATATGGACCCATAACTATTGCTTATGATACAATAAGTTGGGGAAATCCCAATTTCGGAAAAATAGATTATTTAGGTCGTTTGGCAAATAACAGATATGAATTTATACAACTTGCATGTCATACAGCTTCTCCTTATAATTATGAACGTTTATCAATGTCCGTAGGAGGAATCATCTATTCAAATGAAATTTTCAATAATGGTACCCAAGCTATCGGTTACAATTTATTTTGTTGTAGTGGTTGTAACTGGACAGCAGTTCCTTCAAACTCCAGTCAAGGTTTTTTAGGGGGCTCTTATGTATATAATGCCGCTAATTCATCTTTAGTTGTTGTTGGAAGTACAAAAACAGGTGGCATGCTTAATTTTAGTTCATTTTATATTCCATTGGGACAAGGGAAAACAATGGGAGAATCCTTAAAACAATGGTGGATTAATGGAGCAATATACACATTTGATTTTATATCATGGCATTATGGTATGACAATTATTGGAGATCCTATGGTAAATTTTTATCATTGTATGAATAACCGTTGTGTAAGCCAAATTACATTAAATAGTTTCGATATTTCCAATACGGCTTCGCATCGTTATATCATAGCCAAGGATAAAATCACAGTAAATAACTATGTTATTCCTGCAGGTAAACATGTTATATTTAATGCCAAAGAAGTCGAATTGAATCCCGGTTTTGAATGTCAGTTGGGAGGCTCTTTTGAAATTATAAATGAAGGTTGTATGTCTAATTGTCCATAAAATAATATTATTTATGAAACGTTTATCACTATTCATCATTTCAGTGTTTATATTACTAAGTATAAGCACATATGGAGAAAATACCTATACAGGTAAAATTGTTTGGAGGGGAAATCCATGTACGACTGATCCATGTTTGCCTTGCGCAGTATTATGGTTAGAAACATCTTTCGGTAACTATGTCTTATCCATTAATTCACATTGGATTTGTAATAGTAAAATAATCTTCGATGGCATTGAGTATTTTATTGACGATGAAGTTGAAGTAACAGGAACAATAAGTGTAGGTATAGATATATCTTCGGAAGAATATTTTAACCTCGAAATCGAAACCATTAAAAAGTTGACTTCAAATATTGAATCAGTATCTTTTAGTAACAATAAAGTTTATTATGATGTAACAAAACAAGTTATTGTAATAGATGAAACGTTACAAAATCAATCATTAACATTTGAGTTAGTAGACATGCAAGGACAAGCAGTATTGAGAAAAACAAGTATAGACAATAGTACCTTCATTAGCGTAGCAAACCTGCCAAGTGGGGTGTATTTATATCGTTTAGTGCAAGACAGCCAAATAATTGGTCTTGGAAAAATATTAAAAACAAATAAACATTAACCCGATGCCAGCCGGGGGTACATTTGAAACTAATATGAATGAATGTAAAAAAAAATAATTAAATAACATAAATATGAAAACGATAAAATTACAACTATTGATGCTGCTGATTCCAATAAGTATAAACTTATGTGCTCAAGATATTTATATCGGTAAGATTTTTGACCAAGGAGCTCCACAATTTTTACCTGATTTTCCTCCTGTGCCTTGTACAATATTCTGGTTAGAAACAACTTCAGGTAATTATATTCTAAGCATTGACTCACATTGGATTTGTAACAATAAATTAATTGTTGATGGTATTGAATACGATGTGGGCGATGAGGTTGAAATAACAGGAACAGTAAGAAGTTCAGGTGTAGATATATATTCGGTAGAACATTTCAGTCTCGAAATTGAAACCATTAAAAAGTTAACTTCAAATATTGAATCAGTATTTTTTAGTAATAATAAAGTTTATTATGATGCAACAAAACAGATTATTGTTATAAATGAAACGTTACAAAATCAATCTTTAACATTTGAGTTAGTGAACATGCAAGGACAAGCAGTGTTGAGAAAAACGAACATAGACAATAGTACCTTCATTAGCGTAGCAAACCTACCAAGTGAAGTATATTTATATCGTTTATTGCAAAATAACCAAATAATTTATTCCGGCAAAATAATTAAATAACAATTAATAGATGTAACAGGAAAAAGATTATTGACAACCTCTGTTGGCAAACACAACAACTTTTTAAATGTCAGCAACTTAATTCAAGGCTTGTGTCTAATCTATCAATTCCTTGTTTTCCAACGCTGTTTTTATGCTTTTTTTGCACAAACTTGTTTAATACAAGTTTGTGCAAAAAAAAGCATGTAAACCTTCTATTGATTTACATGCTTATTCGTTTTATTGACTTATCTCTTTTAAAATCCTAACGCCTTAATTTCAGCATCAATTTTATCATAATCGCCTCCACGGCTCAAGCGGAGGTATACAGCCCTCAATACGCGCAAATTATCAACATCATCCGGTTTCAACTCTCTTGCCTTTTCAAGGTACGGGATTGATTTTTCAAACTCGGTTTTTGCACGCTGTCTTTCCTCTTCGTATTTTTTGTTGTCTCTGATGGAACTTGCTTTGTCATTTATCTCTTCCGCTCTGGTAACATATACCAAGCCAAGTCCGGCTTGAGCCAGCGAATTGGAAGGGTCTAATTCCGCCGCTTTGGAAAAGTCGGTAATAGCCTTATCGTAATCTTTCTTGTTATTCAACAATAAATTACCCCTCACAGCATGATATTGTGAATTTTGAGGTTCTCTTTTGATTGCATCGTTCAAATAGCCAATTGCCTCATCTATTTTGTTTGAGTAAATATAATAATTGATCAAGTTACCCATCAGGAACATATCGGTCGGAAATTTTTTCAATCCTTCTTGCAATGTTGCCAGGAATTTTACGGTATCTTCTGCAATTTTGTACTCTTCATAGAGCCATTGGTACATGCTCTGTTCTTTGTATCCCGCCTGTTTCAACTCTTCCATATAGCGGATTGCTACAGGTTTCAGTTTGGGAACGCGGTTGGCGGCGTCTACGGAGTAAAATTTCATTTCGTTGTATGTAGAGTCTTTTTCCAATCCCAATGACTTCATAATCGGAAAAGAAGGCACTTCCACAAATTTGCCCCACAATTCGATGGCTTTTTCAAAATTATCACGCTGGTAATTATTATATCCTTCATTAATTAGATATTTGTGATAAGTTTCAATATTTCTTCTAAGCTCCTTTGTATATTTAGGGTTTACTTTTCCTTTTTCATCAGGCAGTTCGTCCAATTGAGCCGCTTTTGCAAATGCATCAATCGCTTTTACCAGATATTCGTCCTTGACATCTTGATTCGCTGTTTTTCCACTTATACGCTTCTTTTCCTCTTCTTCGTAAAACTTGTAATAAACCTGTCCGGCTATATAATACGTTTTCGCCGAGTTAGACGTTGAAGGGTCTTTCATAGCCGCTTCAATGTCTGCTTGAGCGCTTTTCAGACTACTTTCGGTCGGATCATAAAGTGCGTTTTCTGCTCTGGAAACATTTTTTTTCTGAGCAAAACCGGATAATGCTACAACGAGCATTGCCACTAAAATTACTATTTTTCTCATGTTCTATTAATTTTTTAATTTTTATATATGGATAAAATTTTGGTAATTATTTCGTTCTATTCACACAGCTCCTCTCCTGCTCCTTCTATTCCCTCCATGTTTTCTTCTTCTGTTTCGGAAACTACTTTACATACGGAAGCGATCGTGTCGTTGCGTTTTTCAAGATTAATCAAACGAACGCCTTGTGTGGCGCGTCCCATCACACGCATATCGGATACATTGAGGCGAATCGTGATACCGGATTTATTGATGATCATCAAATCGTTCTCATCCGTTACACTTTTGATGGCAACCAATTTTCCTGTTTTCTCGGTGATATTGATTGTTTTAACTCCTTTACCGCCACGATTTGTCACACGGTAATCCTCTATATCAGAGCGTTTTCCGTATCCCAGTTCGGAAACGACCAATATGGTTTCGGTTTGAGGATCATTGATTGTGATCATTCCGATTACTTCGTCCGAACCGTCGTCGTCCAGCGTCATACCGCGTACTCCGGTTGCCGTACGTCCCATTTCGCGGACTTTGCTCTCATTGAAACGGATCGCTCTACCGTTTTTGTTGGCAATCACGACTTCGCTATTGCCGTTTGTGAGGCGTACTTGTATCACTTCGTCGTCTTCACGGATGGTGATTGCATTCACGCCATTGGAGCGAGGACGGGAGTAGGCTTCCAACAAAGTCTTTTTAATCACTCCTCGTTTAGTACAAAACAATAATGCGTGTGTTTTATTGTATTCTTCGTCGTTCAACGATTTGATTTTAATGAAAGCATTTACCCGGTCGCCGCCGTCAATATTCAACAGGTTTTGAATGGCGCGTCCCTTCGTGTTTTTCGCTCCTTCCGGAATTTCATATACCTTCAGCCAATAACAACGTCCTTTCTCCGTAAAGAAAAGCATCATATTGTGCATGGATGCCGGATAGATGTATTCGATAAAGTCCTCGTCGCGGGCGTTGCTTCCTTTTGAACCGACTCCTCCCCTGTTCTGGGATTTGAATTCGGTCAAAGGAGTTCTCTTTATATAGCCCAGATGCGAGATGGTAATGATCATCTCATCATCAGCGTAAAAGTCTTCAGGATTAAACTCTTCGGAAGAATAGATAATCTCGGAACGGCGGGCGTCACCGTATTTTTGTTTTATTTCAATCAATTCATCCTTGATAATCTTCATGCGAAGGTCAACATTTGCCAGTATTTCTTTCAACTGGTCGATAAGTTTCATTATCTCTTCATATTCGGCGCGAAGATCTTCGATCGCAAGTCCGGTAAGCTGTCTCAATCGCATTTCGACAATTGCACGGGCTTGAATATCAGAGAAATCGAAACGTTCCATCAGGCGGGTTCTTGCTTCCTCTACCGTTTTGGACGAACGAATGATCTGGATAACCTCTTCTATATTGTCAACGGCGATGATCAATCCCTGCAAAATATGCGCTCTTTTCTCTGCCTCTTTCAACTCAAACTGTGTACGGCGAACCACCACATCATGACGGTGATCGACAAATAAGGAGATCAGGTTTTTCAGGTTCAATAATCTCGGTCTTCCTTTTACCAAGGCAATATTATTGACACTGAAAGAAGATTGTAAGGCGCTGTATTTATATAATTTATTCAGTACGACATTGGAATTGGCATCTTTCTTGATGTCAACCACAATACGCATACCGTCGCGGTCGGATTCGTCGTTGATGTTGGAGATACCTTCAATTTTTTTCTCCTCCACCATATCGGCAATGGCTTTGATCAATTCCGCCTTATTTACCTGATATGGTATTTCGCGGACAATAATTTTTTCGCGTCCATGTTCATTTTCTATTTCTACCTTCGAACGGATGACAACTCTACCGCGTCCCGTTTCGTAAGATTCTTTCACGCCGGCATATCCATAGATATAACCACCGGTCGGAAAATCTGGCGCCTTAATATACTTGATTAATTCGTCGATCGTGATCTGGTTATTATCAATATAGGCAACAATGGCGTCGATCGTGTCCGATATGTTATGAGGCGGCATATTGGTTGCCATCCCTACGGCGATGCCCGAAGCGCCATTTACCAGCAAGTTGGGAATCCGGGTAGGCAATACCGTAGGCTCTTGCAGGGTATCATCAAAGTTGTTTTGAAAATCAACAGTATCCTTATCCAGGTCGATCAGCATATCTTCGGCTATTTTCTGTAACCTTGCTTCCGTATAACGCATAGCCGCAGGACTGTCGCCGTCTACCGATCCGAAATTTCCCTGCCCGTCTACCAGCGGATAGCGCAACGACCAAGGCTGAGCCATACGTACCATAGTAAAATAGACGGAAGAATCTCCATGCGGGTGGTATTTTCCGAGCACTTCCCCTACAATTCTCGCAGATTTCTTTGTTGGTTTATTGGAGGCAACCCCCAATTCATTCATTCCGTACAAAACACGACGATGAACGGGCTTAAATCCATCCCTCACATCGGGCAACGCACGTGAAACGATTACCGACATTGAATAATCAATGTAGGAAGATCGCATCTCCTCTTCGATATTAATCTTTATAATCCTGTCTTGATCAATCATTTATATTAAGTTTGATTATTTCTTGTTTCACTTTTCAAAAAAACGCATAAAGTTACGGGTTTTTGTTTGAATATGCAAAGAGTTTTTGGAGTAAAATAAAACTGAGAAACTGTTTGAGTTATTCCCTGCTGATAAAAAGCCCCGTTAGGGGCAAAATATTGGTAGAAGAGAAATCTCCACATAACCAAAGCCCCATTAGGGGCGAAATATAAAAATATTTCGTTCCTAACGGAACTTAGAACAGAGGGAAAACGTTTTTTCTACCAATATTACGCCTCTAACGAGGCTAAGAAGGCAAGAAAATTCAAGGCTTGATTTGCATAACCAAACAGCTTCTGACATTCTGTCACATCTATTTATTCATTCATCAAAATAATAAATAACCGAAAATAAACGTTTTATATAAAAATAGCTACCGTTTCAAATTGTGGTACAGTTGTTGATATGTAAACATATAAACAATTAAAAGTTGATGAGACAAAGAAAAAACCAGCCTTTTACTTATCATTTAATAATGTATAACTCAAAATTTATTGAGAACTACTGCAAATTTTGTATATTTGCAAATATAATAGTATAGGGAAATTAACTATTTTAGAAAGGAAATAACATGAATGCAAATTTTTCGCAACGAGTCAAGGACGTTCTTCTCTTTAGTAGAGAGGAAGCGGAAAGGCTCGGCAATAATTATATAGGACCGGAGCATCTCCTGCTGGGGATCATCCGTGACGGGGCAGGACCGGCTATGGACGCCCTCCTTGCGCTGAATGTGGACATACGAAAAATAAAACAGATCATAGAAGCGGGTTTACGTACAGATCGTACTATTCCTCCCGGTCAGGAAATACCTCTGATAAAATCGACGGAAAAAATCCTGAAAATCATTTACTTGGAAGCAAGAGCTTTGCATTGTGATACGATGGATACAGATCATTTATTACTTGCCATTATGAAAGATAATTCAAATATTGCAGCAGAAACACTTCAAAACGAGAATGTTACTTATTCCCGTCTACTCTCTGTTATCGGGAAGAAAGACATTCGGATGGGAAGCGGTTTTCAAGATGATGATGAAGATGAAGACGAATCATTTTTGGGTAAATCTTCCAAAAACAAGCCATCTTCCGGAAATACGGCAGCAACTGCCCAAAAAGCCGATAATCCGACGCCCGTACTGGATAATTTCGGCTCGGACATGACAAAGGCAGCCGAAGAAGGACGGTTGGACCCGATCATTGGAAGGGATAAGGAGATTGAACGTTTATCTCAAATTCTTAGCCGGAGAAAGAAAAATAATCCGATATTGGTTGGAGAACCGGGCGTAGGTAAGTCGGCTATCGTCGAAGGTCTTGCTTTACGCATTATTCAAAAGAAAGTATCGCGCGTGCTTTTCGGCAAACGGGTGATCTCGCTGGATATGGCTGCGATTGTAGCCGGAACCAAGTATCGCGGACAGTTTGAAGAGCGTATCAAAGCGATATTGAACGAACTGAACAAAAACCCGAATATTATCCTATTTATCGACGAGATTCATACGATTGTCGGCGCTGGCGGGGCATCCGGATCGCTGGATGCGGCAAATATGCTGAAACCGGCTTTGGCACGCGGAGAAATTCAATGTATCGGCGCGACGACACTGAACGAATATCGTCAGAATATCGAAAAAGACGGAGCATTGGAACGCCGTTTCCAGAAAATACTAGTCGATCCGACTACTAAGGAGGAAACATTGCAGATATTGAAAAATATCAAAGAGCGGTATGAAGATCACCATAGGGTTATCTACACCGACGAAGCGTTGGAAGCTTGCGTAAATTATACGGACAGATACATTAGCGACCGTTATTTTCCGGATAAAGCAATCGACGCTTTGGATGAAACAGGTTCGAGAGCACATATATCCAATATCGTAGTTCCGGAAAATATTGTAAGCATGGAACACGAAATAGAGTCCATTAAGGAAGAAAAACAACAGGCGGTCAAATCGCAAAACTACGAATTGGCAGCCGGTTACAGAGACAAAGAGCGGACGATCGTGAACCAGCTGGAAGCAGCCAAAATGAGGTGGGAAGAAGAACAGCACATTCACCGTCAAATTGTAGATGAGGAAAAAGTGGCAGAAGTTGTTGCCATGATGTCAGGCATCCCTATCCAGCGAATTGCGCAAGCCGAAGGACTTCGTTTGCTCAACATGAAGCAAATATTGAAAAACAACGTGATAGGTCAAGATGAAGCGGTAGAAAAGATTGTAAAAGCCATTCAACGAAACAGAATCGGGCTGAAAGACCCGAATCGTCCGATTGGCTCGTTTATCTTCCTGGGTCCTACCGGAGTTGGTAAAACCCACTTGGCAAAAATATTGGCTAAAGAGATGTTTAGCTCCACAGACGCTCTTATCCGCGTTGATATGAGTGAATACATGGAAAAATTCTCCGTTTCCCGTCTGATCGGAGCTCCTCCGGGATATGTCGGTTATGAAGAAGGCGGACAATTGACCGAAAAGGTACGCCGGAAACCATACTCCATCATCCTGCTGGATGAGATAGAAAAAGCGCATCCGGATGTTTTCAACCTGTTGTTACAGGTATTGGACGAAGGGCGTTTGACCGACAGTCTCGGCAGACGGATCGACTTTAAGAATACGATTATCATCATGACGTCCAATGTAGGAACACGCCAGTTGAAAGATTTCGGAAAAGGTGTAGGATTTACCACGGCATCGAAAATGGATGACAAGCAGTTTACTCACGGAGTTATTCAGAAAGCATTGAATAAAACATTCTCTCCTGAATTTCTCAATCGTATTGATGATGTAGTTATGTTTGACCAGCTCTCCAAAGAGTCGATTTACGCTATTATCGACTTGGAATTGAGAGACGTCTATAACAGAGTCGAAAATCTTGGCTATAAACTGGTATTGTCCGAAGAGGCAAAAAATTACATTGCTGAAAAAGGATATGACGTTCAGTACGGAGCAAGACCGCTGAAACGGGCTATTCAAAAATATGTAGAAGACGAAGTGGCAGAAATCCTTCTGGCAGGTGAAATAAAAGCAGGCGATACGATTCAAATCTCTTATAACAAGGAGGAAGATAAAATCCGCTGCTCAATAGTCTCCATACAACAGGAAGAAAAGGAACCTGTGGAAGCGAAATAAAAACTCGTTAAGCACAAAACAAAAAGCGCAAAGGAATTCAATTTTCTTTGCGCTTTCTGTTTTTTTTAAATAAAATGCAAATCGAACATTTTATCTATTCTACACGTTTCAATATAAAAATACTCAGCCTATGAAAAAGCTAATTTTATTGTTTTCAGCAGTATTATGCTTTGCTGCAACAAGTTTTGCACAGCAAAGCGGAACTACCGGTAATCTTGATTGGAGGTTGAATAACACGGGAGAGCTTGTTATCAATGGTATGGGAAAGATGCCGGATTATTCATATCCCGATTTTGCTCCCTGGAGTCATTTTAGCAATATCATTTATACTGTTATTATTGAAGATGGGGTAACTAATATTGGAAATTATGCCTTCTACGATCACGGAAGGTTATTTTCCATTGCTATTCCCCTGTCAGTAACACATATCGGAGAAGTGGCTTTGGGAAATTGCGTAGCATTGACCTCTATTCACATTCCCGAATCAGTAACCGTCATTGATAATTCCGCTTTTCATTCCTGCAGCAATTTAACCTCTGTTACACTCCCTTCTGCACTGAAAATTATCGAATGGAGTACATTCGAGGGATGTTCCAAACTGGCTACAGTTATTATTCCGGAATCTGTCACTGAAATCAAAAGGTCCGCATTTAAAGGATGTGAAAATCTTTCTTACATTTCTATCCCTTCGTCTGTAGCCGGTATAGAGGGAGACGCTTTTGCGAATTGCAACCATTTTATGGCTTTTTCGGTTAATAAGGATAATCCTTATTTTTCGACAATTAACGGTGTTCTTTACAATAAGGATCAAACATCACTGGTTTGTTATCCGGCAGGAAAACTTGATAAATATTTCTCTGTTCCTAACGGAGTATCTGCAATCGAACATCACGCATTCGGGACATGCAATCACCTGACTTCCGTTATTATTCCCAATTCAGTGACCGGTATTGGCGACTGGGCATTTTCCGAGTGCCGGAATTTAACCTCCATACAGATGAACTGCAACAATCCTCCAAATCTTGGAGAAGGCGCTTTCAGCGGAGTCAAAAAAGAAAATTTTGTGGTATATGTTCCCAATCATATAGACAAAAAACTGTATGCAAGCGCCAAAGGCTGGAATCAATTTAGACTTATCTCAAAATAAAAATAAGACTTCATAATTAACCAACAAAATAGCAGAAATACATAAATAAAACTTTATTTTTGCAACAAATCCATTGGCAATTTATGAACGAAAATGTACTCGAAAAACTGAAAATACTGGCAGAGTCGGCAAGATATGACGTCTCCTGCGCATCAAGCGGTACAAGTCGTTCACATCAAAAAGGAACCATAGGGAATACTGCCGGCTGGGGTATTTGCCATAGTTTCACGGAAGACGGGCGATGTATTTCGCTGTTGAAAATCATGCTCACCAATTATTGCATCTACGATTGCGCCTATTGCATCAACCGGCGAAGCAACGATGTAAGAAGAGCCACTCTTTCGGTCTCCGAATTAGTCAACCTTACCATCGAATTTTACCGGCGAAATTACATCGAAGGGCTTTTCCTTAGCTCCGGCGTGGTACGCAATCCGGATTATACGATGGAACGATTGGTCAAAGTAATCAAGGATTTACGGCAGATATACCGCTACAACGGATATATACACATGAAAAGTATTCCGGGAGCAAGTCAGGAATTGGTCAGGGAAGCCGGATTGTATGCCGACAGGTTGAGCGTCAACGTCGAAATACCCAATGAACAGAGCTTGCAGCGGCTGGCTCCCGAGAAAAATTTCCAAAGTGTTTTTCTTCCCATGCAATACATTCAGCAAGGTGTTTTGCAAAGCGCCGAAGAGCGTAAAAAATATAGATATGCACCCCACTTCGCACCTGCCGGACAAAGCACGCAGATGATTGTCGGAGCAACTCCGGATACCGATAAGGATATTTTATTCCTCTCCTCTGCCTTGTATCAGCGACCGACAATGAAACGCGTATATTATTCGGGATATATTCCCGTAAATGAATACGATAGCCGCCTTCCGGCAATTAAACAAGCTCCTTTAGTACGCGAAAACAGGCTTTATCAAGCCGACTGGCTAATGCGTTTCTATCAATTTACTGTTGATGAAATCGTAAATAATGAGCATCCGGATCTTGATTTGGAAATTGACCCCAAGTTATCGTGGGCTTTGCGTCATCCCGAATATTTTCCGGTAGACATAAACCAAGCCGATTACGAAATGCTGTTGCGCGTGCCGGGCTTGGGAGTCAAATCGGCTCAACTCATCATAACCTCCCGACGATACGGACGCTTAGGTTCGTATCAATTAAAACAAATGGGAGTTGTCATGAAAAAGGCACAATATTTTATCACCTGCAAGGAATTACCCGTCCACACAGTAAATGAATTAAGCCCTCAGTATATACGAAACAAGCTAACTCAAAAAAATAATAAAAAAAGTATGGAGGGACAGTTGATAATAGCTTTTGAGGATTAGACTATTGGTATGATTAGATTTTATCGAAAAAAAGCATTTGGGTTTTATGTGGTTGTAAAAAAAGTTGTACCTTTACAATCTAAAACTAACTGATAAAGACATAAATTTATGGAAACAACACTTAAATTACAATCATTCAGACGTGTAATGCGAACAAGAAAAGAATGTCCGCAAAACCTTTCAAAAGCAGGTAAATGGGCAATGGAACACCCACAAGGCATTGGTGTAATTACTAATCGCAGAGCCGTAAATAAGTAATGGACAGATATTTTGTTGATACCAATATTCTTGTTCAGTTTGCAACAGAATTAGAATTTACTGACGATGTCCGTTACATTTTGTATTATAGCGGCGCTCAAATTTATGCTAGTTCCGAAAGTATAAAAGAGTTTATCAATTTGCTTCAATGCGGAGATTTTAAACCTAAAAATCAGTCAGGTTTGACCGCTTCAACCGTATTTGAGTTTGTTGAAGACACATTAGGTTTTACAGTGAAGTATATTGACAAAGGACATTTGAAACAACTTTGCAAAATGGAAATCATAGGCAAGCATACCGACCCGTCTGACCGCTTGATTATCGCACAAGCAATCACAGAGAAAATACCGCTCATTAGTAGCGACAAAAAATTTCCAAAATACAGAAAAATGGGGTTGGATTTCGTTCCAAACTATTGATAATAAATTTGGATGATTTTGCGGGACAACCAATTACAACCAACACCCATGACCATTTTCATCTACGATAAAACATTTGAAGGACTGTTGACAGCCGTTTTCGATGCTTATTTCCGTAAAACATTTCCGGATATGCTCTTGTCGGAAAAGGAGCCTCTCCCACTCTTTTCCGGTGAAGTTGTAAGCATCAGTACTGATGCGGAAAAATCGGGCAGGGTATGGAAAGGATTACAGCGCAAATTGTCGAAAAGCGCTCTCCACGCCCTGTTTGTGAGCTGGCTTTCCGAATTGCCGTCAATAGACATGCTCCTGTTTTCCTATATTCGAAAAGCAATAGATGCTCCCAAGACAATTGAATTAAATTTCGGCGACCCGGATGTGCTGGAACTTTCCAAAGTCTACAAAAAAGTAAACTGGGAGCGTCTGCACGTTATACAATTCCTTCGCTTTCAGAAAACGGCTGACGACACTTTTTTCGCAGGCATGGAGCCTCTATACAATGTTATACCTTTGGTAATAGATCATCTAAAAGACCGGTTTCACGACCAGAAATGGCTTTTGTATGATATAAAAAGGGATTACGGATATTATTATGACTTGAAAGAAGTTACCGAAGTTTATTTGGATGAAAAGCAATGGGATGCCGGAAAACTGCGCGAAAATCTGATGGCGGAAGACGAAAAGCTCTTTCAGCAGCTTTGGCAGACCTATTTCAAATCCATGACCATTAAAGAACGGATAAATCCGAAGTTGCATAGACAGCATCTACCGGTTCGTTTCTGGAAATATTTAACGGAAAAACAGGATTACCAACAAAAAAAGCAGCCATAAATGCTGCTTTTTGCGGTGAGAGCGAGATTCGAACTCGCGGTACAGTTACCCGTACGTCAGTTTAGCAAACTGGTGGTTTCAGCCACTCACCCATCTCACCTGATCACAATGTTTAACTTTTAAATTTTCGGATGCAAATATATAAACTGTTTTTTACTTTACAAAATGTTGAACGCTGAATAATTCAAATTTATTTTCGTATCTTTGAATTTCATTTTCAATTCTCTTTATCATTTATGAAACGAAGGAAAAAACGATTGAAAAACCGGAAATTATTGTATATCTCTTTATCTGTTTTATTTGTTTTAGCCATTTATTTGGGGCTCAGGGGTTTTGCATATTATACAAGCATGCAGAAACCTAATATTTTTGTACATCCCGATAAAAAAGAATTTCTTTTGATCTATAAAAATGACGGATTTGATGATGTTGTGAAAAAATTGGAAAAATCGGGCACGGTTAAAAATATAAAATCATTCATACATGCAGCCGAAAAACTTAATTATCCGGACAACATCGTATTGGGAAGATACGAATTAGTCGACGGAATGAGCAACAGAGAATTGCTCCGCAAGTTAATCAACGGACGGCAAACTCCTACTCGCATAACATTCAACAATATCCGTACCAAAGAGGCGCTGGCTCAGAAACTTTCGAGCCAGTTGCATCTGGATTCCGCAGCTATGATTAATGTCCTGAATGACAGGGAAATTTTGTCGGAGTACAGATTAACTCCGGCTACAGTGGTCTCTCTGTTTATTCCTAATACGTATGAAGTATACTGGGATATTTCTCCTGAAAATTTATTGAAAAGGATGAAAAAGGAGTACGACACTTTCTGGACGGAAGACCGGTTAATGAAATTGAATGATGTAGGATTAGACCGAGTCGAAGTTACCACCCTTGCTTCCATTGTGGAAGAAGAGACGAAAAAGAGAGACGAAAAACCGGTTGTGGCAGGCTTATACCTCAATCGAATAAATAAAAGAATGCCGTTACAGGCTGACCCTACGGTTAAATTCGCTCTTCAGGATTTTTCTCTGAAAAGAATTTATTATGAACACTTAACGATAAATTCTCCTTACAACACTTACAAGTATGCCGGATTGCCTCCGGGTCCAATTCGAATCCCTTCGATAGAATCAATAGATGCGGTACTGAATTATCAGGCTCACAATTACATTTATATGTGCGCAAAAGAAGATTTTTCGGGATACCACAATTTTGCGACTACCCTTGAGGAACACAACAGGAATGCGGCGAAATACAGGCGGGAATCGAACCGGAGGGGGATTAGATAATGAAGTTCAACTCACAATGTTATAGCCCCTATTGCAATAACCTTTTATATTTTCTCTTTACTGTTTTTGAGTTGCGAAAACACCCTATTAAATCATCAAATAAACACTGCTTCATCTTTCCCCAAATTTCGTAGTTAATGTTTTCTAATGGGTATAGATTTCTCATCAACTCAATATCATACTCATCAATATTTTGACCATACAGGAATGTTTTTCTTGGAAAACGCTTTTCGCACTCCGTTACACAAGTAGTGGCAGGAATGGCAAAACAGTTGAAGTTTGATTTTGGTATTTCTATGCAACCGGCTTGAATTTCTTCAAAAACGGGTATGTGGTCTTTTGATGTTGGAAGCGAAGCCAACACTGCTCTATTTTCGATTAATTTCAATACGACAAAGTATTTTGCTTTTGCATTGTTGCCATTTTTGAAATAAAAAGGGTCAAAATACAGTATATTTCGAGCTTCGAGCATAGTTATTTTTCTTCAACATATTGTTCAAATATGCTTTTTTTGCGTTCGTCGTGGCTGACAAGACAACTCATATCAATAACAATTTCGGTATTATTAATATCTCCACGTTCCAATAAGTCGTAAACTCCATTTTCTTCGGTTGCGTTTCGCCACGGGGAATTAGGGCTATGCGTGTGTTCAATAAGTTGTTTTGCCGTTATAGTACTAAACTTTTTGACAACGTATTCGAGCAAATCAATATCATTGTCCGAAAATTCATCATCACAAAAATCTGACTTAGATAAAACAAAACTTCCATTTTCAGTATGTTGAATATCTATATAATTGCCAAGTCGCAAAGGTTTGTCGGAAAGTTCAATAAAAATTTCTTCCGAAACAGGACCTAATTTCCAAGCTTTGTACTGTAAATTAAAAAATGGGATGCCGCTGTTTTTTATTGAAAGTTCGTCTAACAAGTAAATCAGTTTTAGCATTTTAGTTTTTGAAATATTGGGAATTTTTTTTGATAGAAAAATCATTGAATTTCCTATTTTATCCACTTGTTCGTTAGTCATTTGAAAGTACGGCTTTGTATTCATTGGATTATTTTTGAATTTATTTTGCCGAAATAATCATTTGCAAAACTATTTTTTCTGCACAAAATTATCGAAAAAACAATTGTATTTGCTTCTTTTGGAATATTATTTTTGTAATTTAGAATCGTTCTAATTAATATCCTTTTCCGCTTGCGCGAAAAGGTACAAATTTCATACGTCTGCCCTAATTTGTCATTGTTAAAGCATTGTTTAAATCTGAAATCAGGTCATCCACATCTTCAATTCCGACGGATAACCTGAGTAAATTTTCCGAAATACCGTCTTTTGCATTTTGCTCTTTGGTCAAATGCCTGTGGGATGTGGTTGAAGGGGTGCATATCGTTGATTCCACGCCGCCCAAGCTCAAAGCAGGTTTGATAAGTGATAATTTTCTCATAAAAGCATCTGTGTCCTGACTTTTGGTTTCAAAAGAAATCATTCCGCCATAACCGGACATCTGTTTTCGGGCAATCTCATGACCTTCGTGACTTGGTAATCCGGGATAAAATACTTTGTTTACACGGGGATGCCCGAATAAGAATTCTGCTATTCTCTGCGCGTTTGCATTTTGTTTTTCAACCCTTAGGGTCAATGTTTTGATACTTCTTTCCAGAAGGTAACATGTGAGCGAATCCAAACTTCCACCCAAATTCAATGCGGTTTTCTCTATTTTCTCAATCCGTTGCTTATTGGAAAGAATGACTCCTGCCGTTATATCACTATGTCCTCCAAGATATTTGGTAGCGCTATGGAGAACGACATCTATACCGAATTTGATTGGGTTTTGATTGACCGGGGATGCAAATGTATTATCAATGATTGACACCAGATGTTTTTTCCGGCATATTTCGCTAATGGCTACCAAATCAACAATTGACAGCAAGGGATTAGCAGGCGTCTCTATGAAAATTGCTTTTGTATGTGGGAGTATTGCGTTCAAAAACGATTCCGAAAGGTTGTTTTCCAGCATGGTGTATTCAATACCAAACCGTTCGATATCCCGTAGGATAAGATTGATGGTTCCTCCGTAAAGCCCTTTTTGAAAAATAATATGGTCTCCTTTGCTGAACAGACCGAATATAACGGTGCTGATTGCCGCCATGCCCGAACTGAATACTAATCCTGATTCAGCACCTTCAAGCATACTTAGCTTTTCGATAAGCACCTGTTGATTCGGCGTATTGAAATAGCGCGGATACAACCTTTTTTCCGTATCTAAGTATCCAAATGACGTGGATGTATAAATAGGAGTATTGATGCTTTTGAATTCATCTGTCTGTTTTCCGCCATGGACACAAATGGTATCTTTAGAATTTGTTTTCATATCCTTACTTCAATTTCAATATCAAACCACATTTTTTATCCGGCAACAGCATCTCACAACGTTATAGCCACCCCATTATAAAAATCCAGAATCTTCGCGCGAAAGATATAATCATACTTTGCCTGAATTTGCTCGGATAAACTTTGTATCAACCTCGTTTTGGCTTCATTGAATTCAAATACGGTTGATTTTCCGATTTCATACCGTTCTTCTGCATACTTGAACGATTCGTGCGAAGCTTCAACGGCTTTCAGCGATGAGCTGTATTTCGCCTGCGCAGCTACTGCATTTGAATAGGCGGTCTGAATCTCCTTATACAACTTTTTCTTTGTATTTTCTAACGTCAACTGTTGATCTTGAATGCCCAGACGGGCGCTTTGTACCTGATTTCTTACGTAAAACCGATTGAAAACCGGTACATTCAAACTCAAGCCGATGTATTCCCCGCCGTTGTTTTTGATTTGATTGGCAAAGGTGGCATTGCGCCAAGTGAAAGGTTCGTTCAAGTCGTTCGTCATACTTCTTCCTTCCATAGAGTAATTATAAAAGTAGCTGTTATTGTATCCCATATTTAAATAAAGCCACGGATAGTGATAGGACTTCGCTACTTTTAGCCCCTTTTCAGCTTTTTGTACAAGTAATTCCTGCGTTTTAATCTGCGGTTTGGAAGTGACGGCATAACCATATATATCCTCAGGAGGTGAAATACTGTTCATGTTGCTTTCGACCGCATCGTCCATTTGCGGAACTGCGATATCGAAAGCAGAGGTGCGTTCGAGCTCCAGACTTTGCATTAAATCAAGCAGTGAGAGCTGTAACATGTTTTGAGATTCGGTGAATCTAACTTCATCTTTGGCTACCTGCGCTTTGATGTCAAACAGTTGGGATGCAGGAACTTTTCCTACTTCGACCAATATTTCAGTCTTTTTTACTTGTGATTGGGAAAGCGTTAATTGCTCTTCACTGACTTTCAAAATCTCTTTGTAATAAAGAACTTGTAAAAACAGGTAAGCAACATTCAACGACAAATCTTCTTTCGCTTTTTCCAAATTATATGTCATAGCCGCTAATTGCAACTTGGTTTGCCCTATTTGATTCGGTATTCTGAATCCTGTAAAAAGCGGGGTGCTGCTCGATACATAAACATTTGTATTTGAAATGGTTTGATTTTCATATACTCCGGACGGCGTTTTATTGGAACGTCCGAAACTCCACGTTTGTCCTGCTTCGGCGTTTAAATCGGGCAACCGGCTCATTTTCGCCGTGTTCAACTCCACTGCTGCATTTTCTTTTTCGAGCGCTATTTTTTTAATGTCAATATTATGCGTTATGGCATATTGAATACACTCTTCCAGCGTCCATTTTTTAGGCTCTTGAGCATATATTACATTGCTGATTAACAACAACAAAGCTATCTTTATTATACGTTTCATTTTTATGTTCTTTATTTTTTATTTCCCCTGATTTTATCTTCTTGGGTCAGTCCTTCTTTTATTTCAATTTTAATACCGTCGGATAATCCGATTGTTACGTGTTTGCGTTCAAATTCCTGCGGAGTCTCCTTTTTCAGGATGTAAACAAAGGAGGAATCATTGCTGAACTCTACCGAACTTTCGGGAATGGTAAGCACGCTATCGGCTTTAGCCAAGACAATCTCGGCATTGGCGCTATAGCCGGCGCGGATAAAAACAGTATCGGGAACTGAAATAGCCGCTTTGATTTCAAATAAAACGGCTCCGTTTTGTTCTACTCCCTTGGGCGCAATATATTCCAGTATGGCATCAAAGGTATGGCTGTTGAGCGCCCCTATGGTGAGCGCAATGGGCATTCCGCTTTTCACTCTTCCTATTTCCGTTTCATCAATACTTCCTCTGAAAATCAGGTCATTCATATTGGCAATGGATGCAATGGTGGTGCCGTCGTTAAAAGTATTGGCTTGGATAACCGAGCTTCCGGCTTTTACGGGAACATCCAAAATCATTCCCGATATGGTAGCGCGGATTTGTGTATTGCTAACGTTCGCATATTTTTTGGAAACTCCTTCCCTGACAATATCCAAGGCATCCATGGCATTGGTCAACTCTTCGGTTGCCTTGTTATAAATGGCTTCGGCTTTGTCGAACTCTTCTTTCGAGACAACACCGTTTTTATACAGCCGTTGTTGGCGCGCATATTCCGCCTCTGTCTGCTTCAAATTAATTTCGGCTACTCTCACACGCGATTCTACTGCATTAAGCTGTCCCATTTCCGGTATCACTTTCACGGTAGCTATTACGTCTCCGAATTTTACTACCTGTCCGGCTTCTTTCAATACAGTAGTGACGATTCCCGAAATCTGGGGTTTAATCAGGATTTCATCGCGCGGCTCCACTTTTCCGGTGGCAACCGTTTTGTTCTTGATAGTACCTTGCTCCGGAGTAACTATTTCATATTCCGTAATTTGCGGACGGGATTTATTCCACAGAAATACAAACGTCCCGATTACCATAAATCCAATAAGGACAAATAAAATGATTTTACCAACTTTTTTCATGCTATATAATTTTATTGTTTATTCATTCGTAATTTTTAATTCGATGTCGTTTAGTTAGGGCGACCGCAAGGGTCGCCCCTACTCTTCGCGTATCGCATCAATCGCCTTGATTTGCAAGGCTCGCCACGCAGGAATCGCTCCTGCAAACAAGCCGCAGAACAACAATATCACTGCAGAGGCTATAGCCGCATTAAACGGAATAATGACATCCGAAAAAAACGCATCTCCCGGATTCGGCGTCGACGCATTGATAGCTGTATTTACCGCCGCCATGATGCCAACTCCGAGACATAATCCCAAGATTCCCGCTATGGAAGTTAACAACAGGCTTTCGGAGAGTATTTGGCTTAGGATGACCCTCGGTTTAGCTCCCAAAGCCCGTCTGACACCGATTTCCCGTGTCCTTTCCTTCACGGTGACCAACATAATGTTGCTGATACCGACCATTCCGGCAAGCAGTGTTCCCAGACCAACAATCCAAATCAATACACGTATTCCCAAAAGCAACATTTTGTACATGTTAAATATCTTGGACAAATTAAAGGAACCGACAGCTTGCAAATCGGTCGGGGAGATACTGTTTTGAGCGCGAAACACCTCTTTAATCCGCCCTTCAACATGACTGACGTCAACGCCTTCTTTTGCTACGGCTGTTACAAAATGAACAATCTCTCCCTGATTGTTAATCTGCTGCAAAGTGGTAAACGGCAATATTACCTGCTCGGAAGGTCGTCCGAACATATTCAGGTTGGAAACGCCTGTTGCAACGCCAATAACTTGATAATAAATCCCATTGACACGGATGTAACTTCCCAGCGGATTTTCATCTTTCTGAAATAACTCTTCATGCACACTCGTTCCGATAACACATACTTTCCGTTTATTCAAAATATCCAAATCGTTGATAAACCGTCCATATTTGAGGCGTTGCGTCTCAACTTTGGCGTAATCGGGATAGAGACCCCTCACTGTATAGGTTCCGGCTTTATCATTTCTTGCCACATTGTCGCTGCTTCGATTTCCCCAAATCATCGGAGTGATTATTTCGATTTCAGGAATATTTTTTCTCGCTGCCTCCACATCGCTATTATGCATGTTCCATCGCCTGCCTTTCTTGAAACCTTTATACGGCTCGCTGGTTTGGTCGCTCCATATAAAGCAGGAATTGGTAGAAAATCCATCTATGTTCTTCATGATGCCGTTTTCAAAACCCTGTCCCGAGCCAAGCATAATCATCAGCATGAATATACCCCAAAAAACACCGAATCCCGTGAGTAAACTCCGGACTTTGTTTCGGGTAATTGTCACCCATACTTCCTGTAATCTGTCTAAATCGAACATATTGTTGAAAAATATTTATTCCGCCCGCATGGCTTCTACTGCCGTAACTTTCACCGCTTTCCTCGCCGGAAAATATCCGGCAATCACTCCGGCAATCACCATCACCACAGTAGTTCCCACAGCAATGGATAAACTTACCGTCGGATTTTTAAAAATGGACGGTTCGCCTGCTTGACTTGCCGATTCCATTAATAAATTAACCCCTTCGCTCAAGCCTACTCCCAGCACCATACCTATGTATCCGAAAACCGACGTAATAAGAACGGATTCCATCAAAACTAATTGAAGGATTGACAATGGAGTGGCGCCCAATGCCTTGCGGATACCAAATTCGCGCGTACGCTCCTTGACTGTAATCAGCATAATATTGCTTACGCCCACCACGCCGGCAATGAGCGTCCCGATACCGATTATCAGTATAAAAAGCCTGGTACTGCCGAAAATCCCCATGGTTTGCAAATAATCTTCGAGCATATTCCAGATGCCGATTGCCCGGTTATCGTTCGGGTCAAACTGGTGCAATGCAGCCAATTTTGTCCGGAGTTCCTTCTCAAATGCCTGATTGGCTTCTACCGTATGCAGTCCCTGCATGGTTAACGATATACTTCCGATGCCCCAACCTTTCGTGAAAAGTAATTGAGCAGTATTAAAAGGGACGTATGCCTTACATCCGCTTCCCCACTCGTCCGCCTCGTAAACGCCTATCACTTTAAAAATCATCTTATTCGCCTCAAATGATTTTCCGACAGGGTCTTCGTTCCTGAACAAAACTTCGCGCATCCGCTTATTAATTACAGCTACTTTGCGCCGTTCCTTCATGTCTATATCATTGATAAACCGTCCATTGCTATTCAAAATTTTCATTCCGTCAATAATGAACCGGGAGGGAGATACGCCTTCAAAATAGCAATCGCTCGACTCAAAATTAAAGCTTACAACAGCGTTAAACCCGACCGATGCCGAAATATGCTCCACCTCTGCCAATTGTGAAATCAACTCCATATCTTCCCGGTCAAGCTGTATACGCCGGTCTTTAGGGTATCCCTTATACGGCATTGAAGTAGGGCGTGTCCACATTACCATGCTGTTTTTTGAACGGCTTCCAAACAAGTCGGTTACTCCGTTCTGCAATCCGTTGCCCGAAGCCAGCAGCACAATCAGCATGAAAATACCCCACGCCACGGAAAAACCGGTCAGAAAAGTACGCAATTTGTTCTTTTTGATGGTACTGAAAATTTCTTGCCAATTGTCTAAGTCAAACACGGATTATAGTGATTAGTGGTTAGTGATTAATTATTTCTGTTGATTCGATTATTCCGTCTTTAATATGAATGATTTTATTGGTGGATTGGGCGACAAAGTGTTCGTGGGTGACGATAATCATAGTCATTCCCATATCGTTCACATCCCTCAATATTTGTATTACCTCTTCCGAAGTGACGCTGTCCAAAGCTCCGGTAGGTTCGTCTGCCAATATTATCTGGGGCTGGGCTATCAATGCCCGCGCTATGGCTACTCGCTGCTTCTGACCGCCCGAAAGTTCACTAGGCAAATGATTCCACCAATCTTTCAAACCCAAGCGGTCTAAGTATTCCATTGCCATTTTGTTCCTTTTTTTACGGGGAATGCCTTGATAATACAATGGTAAAGCCACATTTTCCATGGCATTTTTAAAGGTAATCAAATTGAACGATTGAAAAATAAAGCCAATCATCCGGTTACGCAACTCGGCGGCTTTGGTTTCACTCAGGTCACGAATCAACAGGTTATTCAGGTAATACTCGCCTTCATCATACGTGTCCAAAATTCCCAAAATGTTTAATAACGTGGACTTGCCTGAACCGGAAGCCCCCATGATAGAAACCATTTCTCCTTTTTCAATTTCCAAATCAATGCCTTTCAAAACGTGCAACGGAGCGCCGTTATAATACGTCTTGTTTATATTCGTTAGTTTAATCATCAGTAATATTTCTTTCTTCTAAGTTGTATAACGTATAAACTTTGATTTTATGACTTTTATGCGTAAAAAAAATATACAAACATAAATAATTTTTTATAAATAAAAATACAGGGATTCATCTATCAATCTTGCTCTATTTTTCCAACGCCGCTGAACAACGTCTTTATGTTTTTCGGTTCATTTTTATAGGTTATTTTTCCTACTCCGTCAACAGAAGCATCCAATGACTCAACCGGATTGCACTTGATTGACCCGACACCCTCCAAATTGGCAAGAACGCTATGTGCCTCCAGATTTTTCGCATCAATCTTTCCGACGCCACTGACAAAAAGCTGTACGTTTGCCGCTTCTCCTGCGACTGTTATTTTTCCGGCGCCATCCAACTTACAGGAAACAAACGAGCAATACAGACTATCGGCATAAAAACTGCCTGCGCCATCTATTTTTATATCAAAACCGGAACTCTCTATTTTGTTTTCCGTCACAACCTTGCCGAATGAATTAAGGACAACGCCTCTTATTTCCGGAGTTGTAATGAAAATGGTCAAACTTTTTCTGCTCCTGAATGTATAGTCGTCTTTTACATACAATTTAAGTTTTCTATCCTTCATTTTCCATGCTACCTTATCAACAATATTTTCATTGCCGGTAATTACCATTTTCGGATTCTCACCAACCTCCTGACGAATTCTGACATCAGCAACCAAATTATCGTTTAATTCAAGTATTTCAAAATCAGGCAAATCTTCGCTTCGGTCTATTATTGGTCCCAATTCGGTAATTGTCCCGTGTCTCAAAAAAATCCTATCTATCCTATCTAAATTAAACCGTTCGGCAAATTTCATTCCGAAAAATATTAATATTACGAAAACAACAATCCAAATCAAAAAAACAAACCATTTCGTTTTTTTAGATGAAGAATTTTTTTTTTCGCTCCTGAAGAAAATAGAATAAATAGTTGCAAATAAAGAAATTACGGCAAAAATTATCAGCAGCATTATAATCACCGGAAATAGTCCATTCATAAAAAACCAATCCGGCCAGAAAAATGAACCTCCAATCCCCAGCATCATCGCTATTAATACAATAACAAATACGAAAAATACAAATCCGATTATACTTGCGCAAATTTTCAATATAACGGACAAGAAATTTTCGACTTCGTTCGTTTTTACGGAAGCTATGGTTTCAGAGACCGTTTTTCCTATATTTTCGAGTGTAACAGCCTCTCCTTTCATCTCTAATTTTTGGCTGGCTGTGCGAGCTTCCGGCATTAAAACCCAAAGAATCAAATAAAAAACAAACCCCCAACCGGTCGACAATAAAGTTAATGCAACAAATACAAGGCGAACCGGCAGCGGGTCCCACCCGAAATAAGCTGCAATACCGGAACAAACGCCTCCCAATTTTTTATCGTCAATGTTTCTGTAAAACTTTTTTTTGGATTTGTTTTCTTTCTGGCTCTGACCATCCGAAGTCGCATTTTCTTTTTCTGTTTCGACCGTTTCATCGCCCAAGTCTTCGGGATTTCCCATACACATGATGATGGCTTCTACCTGTTCGATAGTAATCACTTCGTACCCCGATTTGATTTTTTCGCTGAACAACTCCTCTATACGAGCCTCAAAATCAGAAAGAATTTCTGCCGCATCCGATTTCTTTCCGAAATATGATTTTAAGTTCGACAAATAATCTTCCAATAATTTGTAAGCATCTTCATCTATATTGAATACTCTTCCGTTTAAATTCACGGTCAATGTCTTTTTCATAAATCTATCTGTCTTTTAAATGGTTAATCGTATTATTGATATCTTCCCATGCCATTTCAAGTTCCGAAAGGAATAAATCGCCCTCATCGGTAAGAGCATAATATTTTCGAGGGGGTCCCTGAGTCGATTCAATCCATTCATACCTGAGTAATCCGGAATTTTTCAACCTCATAAGCAATGGATAAAGCGTTCCGTCCACCACAATCAAACGGGCATCACGCAAATTTCGAATGATGTCTGTCGCATAGGCAGGCTCTTTTTTTAAGATAAGGAGTATGCAATATTCCAATACTCCTTTTCTCATTTGGGATTTTACATTTTCATCTATCATTCTTTTTTGACTTTCGATGAACCGCTGCTGTTTATTTCGATTGCCGGCGACCCTTTATAGGTAATAGTTGATGACCCTGATGAATGTATTTTCAAGGTATCGACGGCATTAATCGTTATTTTACAACTACCTGATGATTGGATGGTGGTGGTCTTTACGATAAAGCCTCCGGCATTGAATTTTGACGACCCCGCCACATCTATTACCATATCTGTTGCCGAACCGGTTAAATCGACCTTGTTACTGCCACTGGAAGTGAATGTCATATCGTTGACTTTCAGTTCTCCCTGAATATTCGATGAGCCTGATACATTCATTTTGGCATTGCCGGTCACGTTTGCCTTCATCCGTATTTTGCTGCTACCGCTTGCTTTGATGTTCAACTGTCCGGTATTTACATTTATCGTCATGTCGGAAGAACCGGCACAATTACCATTGAAACTTTCGGGTGTAAACAGGTCGTTCGCCGTGATTTTGCAAGCGCCTGAAAGTGAAACTTTATCCAAATCCTTCATAACAACAGATGCTTTTAAGGGTTTGATATTCTTCACTTTTTTCTGAGCGCCTTTTTCAAGATACAGGCGCAATACCCCGTTTTTTACTTCGCTACGCACATATTGCATAACCTCGTCGTTGGCTTCTATAGTAAGCGACTCCATATCGCCTTTGGTTACTGTAATATCAAACGCACCAGAAGCATCTATTCCGGTAAAGTCCGATACCGAACGGATTTCCTTTTTCTGACCGAACGTAAACATGGTCGTCAGTCCGGCAATTACTAAAAATACGATTACTCTTTTCATTTTTCTTTCAATATTTAATTATACCAGTTTTTAATTCTTTACGTCATTGTCGACCACACACTCGCCGACTTACATACAATTATGCGATACAAAGATATGCAAAATATAGTACCTTGTATTGCATAGTACTGTATTTTATATTATTTTAACATACATAATTTTAATGCTTGTCTGCAAAAATACCTCCAATGTCATCAACTTAAGGCTGAAAGCCTTTTAGCAATAGCGATGGGCAACGCCCATCGAAACAAGCATGAGTAATAAGCCAAACCTTGAAAGGGAGAAAGCATTTACCATCAATTGCTAACACCCTTTCAGGGCTTAGCCGGAGAACGGCTTTCCTAAATAGGGCGTTGCCCTATTCTATTGCTCGTGCCCTTTCAGGGCATTGGCTCGGAGCTAAAGATTTCACATTTATAGGGGTATTTTTGCAGATAAGCATTATATTTTTCATTTAAAACAAATTCCAACAAGTCAAATCATAAATCTTTCCTATCTTTGCACCTCTAAATTTTCAAACAATGAGCAAAGAATATACAACTGAATTATTGATTGATTTTGGCGAAGACGGACAAAAATTGTTGCCTGTTGTTACGCAAGATTACACAACAAAGGAAGTGCTGATTTTGGCATTTGTGAACAAAGAAGCTTTCAACGAAACGCGCCGTAGCGGTTATGCCACTTATTGGAGCCGTAGCCGCAACGAATTGTGGAAGAAAGGATTAACATCGGGCGATATGTTGAAAATAGAAGAAATTCGCATCAACTGCGAGCAAAATTCATTATTGTATCTGGTAACGCCGCAAGGAAAAGGCGCCTGTCATGCTAAAAAGGAGGATAAAACGCCTTATTCATCATGTTATTACCGTAAAATAAACGAGGATAATTCACTGGAAATAATTGAATAACTGAATAATTGAATAACTGAAATATGGAAACAATGTTGAAAATAGGAATGCCTGCCGGTTCGCTTGCCGACCCCAACAGAGGCGGAAATTTGGTAAATCTATTGGCTAATAGCGGTTTTCCTGTGTCGGGGTATGCACAAGGAGGTCCTACAAAATTTACTTCGGTCAACTATTTGTTTGGTTGGGACGGACGTCCGCAGGAGTTTGGTTCTCAACTCGAACTCAACGAGATAGACGTGGCGATTGCCGGTAATGACTGGATTAAAGAACGAATATTGGAAATGAAATTAGAATATGGAAAAGAGATAAATCTGGAACATATTTTGCCATTAAATCGCGGCGGTGTAAAATTGGTCGGAATTGTTGAAAGCGATGAATTTGATACAATTGAAGATTTTTTGAAGAATCTTTGTTCCCAAAAGAAATTAATTACAGTTGTATCCGAAATGCCTTATATGGCATTGGATTGGTTGCGTAACAGATTGGATGCGATAGGATTGTTAGACAAGTACCAATCGTTTTCGGTACAAAAATATAAAACGCCTTCGAAAATAGAATCGGGCATCGTTATCTACGAAACGTGGGGTAAAACCGAAGCTAAAATTAAAAATGGCGGCGCTGATATTGGTTTGGAAATAACCCAGTCGGGCAGCGCGATTAAAAATTACGGGTTAAAAATTATTGATACCATCATGCATTCGCAAACAAGCATTTGGATAAATCCTGAAGTGCGAAAAGATGCGGAAAAATCGGAACTTTTAAACATGTTCTTGTTGAATTTGTATGGTTCGATAAACGCCGAAAACAAAATGATGGTCATGTTTAATGTTTCCAATAAAAACGTTGAGGAGGTAGAGCATTATTTACGCGAGAAAAAACTGTTTGCCGACGAGCCGACGGTAAGTGTGGGGAAAGAATTTTCGGTATATAATATTCATATAGATGCAGGAAATGTAAACGAACCGTTGGCAAAAGTGCGTTATGAGTTGGCGAAGCGAGGAGCGACGAGTATTAATACGTTGCCGGTGCAGTCGTCGATTCCGAGTGTGAAGGTGATAATGGAATAATAAATGTAACCAAATAGTTTGTAACCTTTTGATTGCAAACTATTTGGTTATATAAAAATAACAAAAAAACATTTGCATCACAGAAAAATCTTCAAAAGTATTGTTTGGACAATTCGGCGAACATAAGAAATAAAATCTCTATCACACATAAAAACAAATTAGGTATAACAGCAATTTATCAGCCAAAACACATCTCAAATACATAGATATGGCTAAAAAACAAATCAATAATCAGCCATAACTAATAAAAAAAAATATATTTGGCTGATTTTAATGTATATATTTTGCCATATAAGATATTTTTATACCTTTGTGGCTGATTTTATATTGAAAAATATATGGAAAATAGAGTTATTGGTCGTACAAAAGAACAGAAACGCTTGCAGGAACTTTACAGGTCGGGCAAGCCGGAATTTGTGGCAATGTATGGCAGGCGCAGGGTTGGTAAAACATTTCTTATTCGTCAAATGTTTGAAAATGAGTTCACCTTCAATTTAGCCGGACTAGCAAATTCCAATACCGAAAAACAATTGCTCAACTTTAATATTGCAATCAATCATTTCGGAAATCAGGAATTTGAATTGGCAGAAAACTGGTTGCTGGCATTTGAACAACTTCGGACATTAATCGAAAAATCGCAAAAGAAACGAAAGATCGTTTTTATTGATGAAATTCCATGGTTGGACACACCTCATTCAGAATTTATCAGTGCGTTGGAGCATTTTTGGAACGGCTGGGCTTGTTCACACAATGATTTAATGCTGATTGTTTGTGGCTCGGCAACTTCATGGATTATCAACAAACTGATTAACAATCATGGCGGATTGCACAATCGCCTCACAGCAACTATTCATTTACAACCCTTTACGCTTTCCGAAACCGAACTTTTTCTCAAATCGCAAGGAATTGAATATAGCCGCTATCAAATTGCCGAATGTTATATGACAATGGGCGGAATTCCGTATTATTTAAGCAAAATGAAGCGCGGATTGAGTTTAGCGCAAAATATTGATAATCTTTTTTTTGAACGCGATGCAGAGTTAAAAAACGAGTTTAAAAACCTGTATGCTTCGCTATTCAAAGATGCTACCGATTATGTTAAAGTCGTAGAAACGTTAAGTAAAAAAACAAAAGGACTGACACGTAACGAAATTCTTGAGACAACCAAACTGCAAAGCGGCGGAACATTTTCCGAAATTTTAAAAAATTTGGAAAGTTGTGGCTTTATTCGTCGGTATTCTTTGCCGACAAAACGAAAACGCGATGTGCTTTACCAACTTCTTGATGCTTATACGCTGTTCTATTTCAAATATTTGGAGAAATTTGACGAACAGGACGAACATTTTTGGACAAACGCAGTAAACACTCCGCAACACAGTGCTTGGGCAGGTTATGCTTTTGAAATTTTGGCGTTGCAGCATACAAACGAGATAAAACGGGCTTTGGGTATTTCGGGCGTTCAAACTGCAATTTTTGCATGGCGCAGCAAACACAGTGAACCGGCGGCGCAAGTTGATTTGGTTATCGACCGCAAAGACGGAATTGTTAATTTATGCGAAATTAAATTCTCAAAAACACAATTCGCTATCGACAAAGATTACGAAGAAAATCTGCGTAATAAAATTGCTGCATTTCAAAACGAGACAAAAAACCGAAAAGCCGTTCATTTGTTGATGCTTACAACGTTCGGCTTGCAAAAAAACAAGTATTTCAGCATAGCGCAAAAAGAGGTTGTACTTGATGATTTGTTTTAAAAATAATTCGCATGAAAAAAATATTTCTCGCCTTAATAGGCATAACAGCAATGACCAGCGCAATAATGAAATAACAAATGTAACCTCTTAGTTACAAACTATTTGGTTACATTTTAAAAGAATGAGAATTACACTTTGTGTGGGAAATTTTCTCCGCAACACACCCCATAATACAATCCCGTTTTTCGTTCCAAAGATGCATGGCGCCGCCGTTACAATAATTGAAATCTTTACAAGTTTTGCAAATGCTTGATTTACACCAATCTCGATTGCGCATAACCTGAAAGCGATTTTCCCAGACTTCCCAAAGATTGTCTTTGTAAATATTGCCCTGAACAAAACTTCTGTCAATATTCGGACAGGCAGAAATGGAGCCGTCAATCAACACGGAACCAATATTTATACCTGCATGACAAAAGAAATAACTGTCGCGCACCTTTCTTTCATAATTGCCGACATAACTTTCACAACTGAAATAGAGGTTAATCCGAGGGTCGTTTTGGCGGCTTTCGACGATAAAATCCATTAATTGCCGTGTTTGCCCATTTGTCAGCAGCATTTCCTGATTTTCGGCGGCTCTGCCAATTGGGGCAATGGTACAAATCCGCCATTTCTTAATCTTTTTGGAAATCAAAAACTCTTTTAAAGCAGGTAGTTCTGCAAGATTTTTTTGATGTACACAGGTTACAACATCATAATTCAAGCGCGGGTAAGAAATAATTAATTCCAACGCTTTAACAGCGCGTTCAAAACTTTTTGGATTGTTTCTCAGCCAGTTATGATTTTCTTCCAAGCCATCCAAGCTGACTGTGATACTGCCCATTCCTGCTGAAATCAATTTGGCGTGCATTGCTTCGTCGTAAGCATATCCGTTTGTAACGATGCCCCACCGAAAACCCTCTTCGCGCAATTTTTTACCACATTCTGCCAAATCTTTGCGGACAAGCGGCTCACCACCCATTATCGCAATAAGCACAGAATCTTTCGGGTATTGCTTTTTCAGCGGCTGAATGGCATTGAGAAAATCCTCAAACGGCATATCGGGAAAAAGACTACTCGCCTTACAGTCGGAGCCACAATGCTGACACTTTAGGTTGCAACGCCATGTACATTCCCAAAACAGATAATTGAGAATGTGCAGTTTTGTTTCGTTTTTCCGAAAAATATTGTGAAGTGTTTTTGTGAAAAAATTATTCATTTAAAATCTGTAACCGCCGTGAAAATTTAAAAAGCCTTTAAAACCAAGCCCCAATTCGCCGCCGAGAAAAATATCGTCATCTCTGCCAAAATTGCAACTAAATCCAAAGTAGGTTATTTGAAGATACTGTACTTTCATTGGATATTTTTTCTCTACATTATCATAACCATTTTGCCAACCAATTCCTCTCGAAAAAGAAGAATAAAGAATAGTCCTTTCTTTATTCAAGTATGAAAATCTAATTTCGGGAGCAATTACGGCACAATATTTTATTTTTGATTTTGAAAAATCGCTGAAATTACCGTTTGTATCGTATTCCCGCCAATGATAATAAATTCTATTTCCGAAATAATTAACAAAGTTTCCGCCCATCCAAAACCACTTAACGGGACGATATAAATAAGCAATAGAGATGTTGTTATAAAATCTTCCATCAAGAAAAGCATCGTACAGAAGAGCATCACCAACCGATAATTTTGCTTCGTGTTTGTAAAATGGATAACCTCCTTGCGCATACGAAACCGACGTAAAAAGCAAAATTGATATGAAAAAATATTTTTTCATCCGATTTTAATTTTTTTCTTCCAATTCGACATTGATTTTTACTTCGTCTTGTCCGTTAATGTCAATGATAATCTCTTTATTGGTAAAAAAACCATTTTCTGCCCCGTCAATATCCGCAAACAAAACGGGAATACTGTCGGAAGATATTCGCTTTTCGCTATTTCCCCGATAACTTTGGATGCAAGCATAAAAATCAAAATCGCCATTTTTATCAGTAATTCCATAGTTTACCGAATTTGCAACGCTCACTTTTATTCCTTCTATCGGCAAATTAGTTGTTTTTGACCGCACTTTGCCGGAAAGGTGTGTATCGAAATCACAATCACGATCTATCCCATAGCACGCCTGAAAAACAAACGCCACCGCAGTCAAACTAATAGTACCAAAGATTGCTCTTAACCATTTTCTTGTTTTTAATTTAATCTTTCTCATAACCCTCATTTATTAACCTCAAAGTGCAAATATATGAAAAATTATTTCTCTGAATGATGAGAAAAATATCAGTATTAGTTTGATTATCAAAAAATATGTAATACCTTTGCAGCTCCAAAATTAAAAGGAAGTTTAATAAATTAAATGAATTAAAATGGCAACTAAAATTAGATTGCAAAGACACGGCCGCAAGGGGTACGCGTATTACCACATCGTCGTAGCAGATAGCAGAGCGCCACGTGATGGTAAATTTATCGAAAGAATCGGTTCTTACAACCCGAACACAAATCCTGCTACAGTAGATTTAAACTTCGACAGAGCATTGTACTGGGTTCAAACCGGAGCTCAACCGACAGACACCACAAGAAACTTGCTAAGCGACAAAGGCGTTTACATGAAGAAACATTTATTAGGTGGTGTTAGAAAAGGTGCTTTTACGGAAGAAGTAGCAGAACAAAAATTCAATGCCTGGTTAACCGAAAAAGGGAGAAAAGAAGAAGCTGCTATGAGTAAGCTAAGCTCATCTCAAAAAGCTGAGGACAAAGCGCGGTCAGATGCCGAGAAAGCAGTAAACAAAGCAAAAGCAGAAGCCGTTTCAAAGAAAAAAGCGGAAATTGCCGCTGCTAAAATACAAGCGGAAGCGCCAGAGGAAGCGCCTGCTGAAACAGAAACAGCAGAAGAAACACCTGCACCTGCTGCAGAAAGCGCCGAATAATATAATATTCTATAATACAAAAAACAAGGCGAGTAGAAAATTCTATTCGCCTTATTTTTTTCTATCAACCTCATTTATACCTTATTTTATTAACAAAACAACCTAAGTAGCAATGATTTATAATTTATTCCCCAACCTCATTACCTCGTATCTTTGTTCTTTAAAAAAAAGGAGTCGATTTTTTAACAGATTTTG
>Ga0123353_10001010_pt1 | contig 34445 bp, 43 predicted proteins | sample TergutLab28metaG_3_FD_92763 | JGI IMG/M metagenome (GOLD analysis project Ga0123353, IMG submission 92763) | Labiotermes labralis P3 segment gut microbial communities from Petit-Saut dam, French Guiana - Lab288 P3 | ecosystem: Host-associated > Arthropoda: Insects > Digestive system > Gut ... | reverse complement strand
GCGACAGCTTTAATATCCGCGATATAATGCGGGAGTCGCTGTTTGTGCCGTCGCTGATGAAAATTTCCGAAGTGCTCAAAATGATGCAAAAGGAAAAGCTCCATCTCGCTATCGTGGTTGACCAGTATGGCGGGACGGAGGGGCTTGTTACGCTTGAGGATATAATCGAAGAGCTTGTCGGCGAGATTTGGGACGAGGGCGACGAGGTCTGCTCGCCTATAACGTTCACGGCTGATAATGTTTTTGAGGTTTCGGGGGAGCTGTCCGTTAATGATTTTAATCGCTACTTCAAGAAGCGGGAGATGAGCTTCGAGATTATTTCCGAGAGCAATACTGTCGGGGGCTGGGTTTTTGAGCTTTTCGGGAGGATTCCGGAAGAAAACGACGCGCTCGACACGGAAGTGTTTAAAATCACCGTGCTTTCACTTGGCGAGCGGCGCATAAAAAAACTGCGATTTGAAATTATAATCAGTTAACTTGAAAAATGCGGTATTTGCCTCATAGCCGCTGTGCGACTTGACTTGATTGCATAACCGATTAATTAAAATGTGATTCGTTTCAAATCAAACGACTATATCGGAGAATTATGATTTACATTTATTTGGCTGTGACGATAATATCTGCCGCGCTTTTAATCACGGATGTGGTTCTGCGGTATATGGAGCGAATTAAATATTTCGGTGTAGAACGAAGTTTATTCAAGCTTAAAGGCGGCACGATTCCTGCAGAGAAGTTTTTACCGCAGACCCCGGCGATGGCGCTCGGCGGCTTTCTGAGCCTTGGAACGGCGGGGATGATTTTTGAGTATATCGGCTTCAGATGGTATTTCTCGCTGCCGTTTTCGGTTATGACGTCGATGCTTATATGTTTTGCTTTGCAGTATTTTTTAAATTCTGCGGTTGATGAATTCAAGAGCAGAACCCTCCCTAAAGGAGATGAGGCGGCGGGCGTGCAGGGTTTTGCATATGAGTATATTTACGGCGATGATTACGGCTTGATTGAGTTTGAATTTAACGATATAGTTTTCCGCGCGCCGGCGGTATCGGCAAACAGCACAATGATTCCCGAGTTTGAAAAGGTTATTATACTTTTTGAGGAGGGCGGATGCTTTTTTGTGCAGAGCATCAAAGAGGTTTTTGACCCGCTTAATAATGAGGAAGAGTGAAGGTTGAAAATAAATGATACCGAGCCGGGGAAAACGTTGTTTTCATTGTTCGTTTGTGGAGAAAGGACTTAATGGAAATAATTATGTAACCGTAAATCTTCTTGACTCGCTTTGCTTTAAGAACTGCTCATATAAAACAGGATGCTGGGCGTTAAATTCTGTTACGTCAAATTTATTTAAAACTATTCTTTTCCAGCGAACGGTGTTCCCGCCGACAATGAGCTCCTCCTCATCGCCCATATAATTTTTAATTTCTCCCTCAATTGCTTTTAATCTTTGCTCAAGGTCTTTGATTGTGGTTTTAAGCGATTTATAATCATTCACCTGCTTTGTTATATTGTCCATAAAATAACCTCCGGTTTATATAATTAATTTCTTAATTATATTAGTCCGGAGGTAAAAAAATGCAGTATTATATACGGATTTGTCGAAAGCCTGTCCAAAGAATCACTTTGTCCCGAAAATCCTGTCCCCGCCGTCGCCGACTCCCGGCGTGATGTACAGGTCGTCGGTTAACCCCTCGTCAAGCGCGCCGCAGTAAATATCAACGTCAGGGTGTGCCGCGCTGAGCGTTTTCACGCCCTCGGGGCAGGCGATGACGCAGATATATTTAAGCGACCTACAGCCCGCGTCCTTGAGCTTCTGCACTGCGTGCGCGGCGCAGTTGCCTGTTGCGAGCAGCAAGTCCATCACAATAACCTCACGGTCGGCTATGTCAACGGGAAGTTTGCAGTAGTACTCTGAAACGCCGCCTGTCTTACCGTCGCGGCAGACGCCGATATGCCCGACGGGAGCCGCAGGGATAAGCGCGGACGCGCCGTCCACCATGCCGAGCCCTGCACGCAGAATAGGTACCAGCGCGACTTTTCTGCCGGATATAATTTTAGTGGTTGCAATAGCGACAGGCGTTTGAACCTGCACTTCCTTGAGCGGTAGGCTTCGGGTCGCCTCGTAGGTCATAAGCATGGAAATCTCGCTCACAAGCTCGCGGAATTCTTTCATAATCGTGTTTTTATCGCGGAGCAGGGAGATTTTGTGCTGTAACAAAGGATGGTCTAAAATTTTAAGGTTGTCCATTATATTTCTCCTTCTATTTTATTAATGCGGGGAGTATGCTTGCCCCCGTCAAAATCGGTGTTAAGGAACACGTCCAAAAGCTCGGCGGCGAGCCCCGCGCCAATAACGTGCCTGCCGAAGCAGATGACGTTTGCGTCATTGTGCCTGCGGGTGAATTTCGCCGAGTAATAATCGCCGCAAAGTGCCGCTCTTATGCCTTTTATGCGGTTGGCCGCCATAGAAATCCCGATGCCTGTGCCGCAGACAAGCACGCCGCGGTTATCCGCGCTTTCAAGTACTTTCCCGCAGACAAGGCGAGCTATATCGGGATAATCCACGGTTTCACCGTTGCAGCCGAGGTCGGTGAATTCTATTTCGTTTTCCTTTAAATATTCAACCAGCGCGGTTTTGAGCGGGTAGCCCGCATGGTCGCTTCCAACATAAATCATATTTTAAATAAGTCCTTTCTTCAATAAACGGGCATGAAAACAACGTTTTCCCCGATTAAGCAGTTTTTATTTTCAAGCTTTGATATTTCAAGTCCTTTCTTCAATAAACGGGCATGAAAACAACGTTTTCCCCGATTAAGCAACTTTATTTACGAGCTTCGACATTTCAAGTCCTTTCTTCAACAAACGGGCATGAAAACAACGTTTCCCCGATTAAACAAATTTTAATTTTAAGCTTTGACACTTCCTTAAAATATTTGTCAGTTGCTGCTGAGCGGAGCACTGCCTGCACCCGCCCGGCGTTCTCTTTCTGCCTGCGGTAAACGCAGGTACAGGGGCATTAATTCTTTCGCCGCTACCGGTTCATATTCTAAGGCGGCAAGGCAGACGCTGACTGCACTTTGCTGCCTTTGTGCAATCGGCGCGCACAGCTCGGGAATAAATAAGTCCGCGCCGTCGCCGACGGTTACAATTATATCGTCTTCGTAATTTAAAAGCTCGGCTTCAAGCTCGGCTTTCCCGATTGCGCGGTTTTCGGTAAGGCGCGTGATTTTATCACCGCTGATTCTGAACATCGCATTGTAAAACTGCTCTCTGCGCGCATCCATGACGCAGCAGGCAACGCACTCCCGACCGAGCAGATTATATGCAAGGCTGTGCAGTGATGAAACGGGGAAAACAGAGCAGTCCGCCGCAAAACGGCGATTTCGGGAGCCGAGGTTTTCGGCAGCAAAAGCCATTCCCTTGACTGCACTCACGGCAATCCGCACACCCGTGAACGAGCCGGGACCCGCGGTGACAGCGAAAGCACCGATGTCGCCGAGCGTCAGCTTCGCCGCTTTTAAAATGTTTTCGGCAAGCGGAAGCAAGGTTTCGGAATGTGTGATTTCGGCGTTTACGCCGCCATAGCTTATAACGCTTTGCGCCTGCGAGTCATAAACCGCGCAGGAAGCGGCTTTTGCGCTGCTGTCAAGTCCCAGAATTAACATTGATTTCTCTTTCATTTTCACCGGTCTTAGTGATTGTGATTTTATAAAACTTCTCGAATTCGCGCTCAAGTTCGGGGATATTTTCGCTCCACTCACATACGATTATGCCGCGGTCAAGATAATCGAAAAAGCCGATTGCATACAGGTCGTCAAAGCTCGTGATTCTGAACAGGTCGAAGTGGAAAAGCCGGTCTTCATACTCGTTTACAATAGCGAAAGTAGGGCTTGTAACGTTTGCGCTAATGCCGAGTCCCTGCGCTATGCCCTTGACGAAGTGCGTCTTGCCCGCTCCCATGCCGCCGTAAAGCAAAACAGCCCGGCGAGCCGCCGGCGGCAGAATCGCTGCACCCATTTCACGTCCCAGCTCTTCACCTGTTTTTATAGTTTCATCGCTTGAATTTGATTTATAAATCATCAGAAAAGCCCTGTAATTTCGCCGTTGCCGTCAATATCAATGTTTTCGGAGGACGGCGCTTTCGGAAGACCCGGCATGGTCATGATGTCGCCCGTGAGCGCCACTGCGAACCCTGCGCCCGCCGATAGCTTTACGTCGCGCACGGTGATTTCAAAACCCTCGGGCTTGCCCAATTTTGCAGGGTCGTCCGAAAGCGAGTACTGTGTTTTCGCGACGCACACAGGCAGGTTTCCGAAGCCGAGCGCTTCAATCTCGGCAATCGCTTTCTGCGCCCCGGCAGTAATAATAACGCCGTCGGCGCGGTAGATTTCACGGGCGATGATGTTAAGCTTTTCCTCAATCGGCAGCTTTAAATCATAAAGCGGCTTGAATTCCGTTTTCTCGTTTTCAATTACATCGCAAACCGCCCGGGCGAGTTCTGCACCGCCCTCGCCGCCTTTCGTAAAAACATCGGAAAGCGCACATTTTACGCCGAGCTTTGCACAGAATGTTTTAAGAAAATCAAGCTCTGCGTATGTGTCGGTGTGGAAGCGGTTGATTGCGACCACGACAGGCACGCCGAACTTTCTTATATTTTCGATGTGTGTTTTGAGGTTTATTATTCCCTTTTGGAGCGCATCGAGGTCAGGTATAGTCAAGTCTTTTTTTATACCGCTAATACTGCCGGCAGGGGCTCCCTGCCCGTTGTATTTCAAGGCGCGGACTGTTGCGACCAGGACGGCGCAATCGGGCGTCAGTCCTGCGGCGCGGCACTTGATGTCGAAGAATTTTTCTGCGCCTAAGTCCGAGCCGAAGCCTGCTTCCGTAATCGCATAGCCGCCGAGCTTCAGTGCGAGCTTCGTCGCCCGCACGGAATTGCACCCGTGCGCGATATTCGCGAACGGCCCGCCGTGAATGATTGCGGGCGTTCCCTCGAGAGTCTGCACTAAATTAGGTTTGATTGCGTCTTTAAGCAGCGACGCCATCGCGCCGACAGCTTTTAAATCTCGTGCAAACACAGGCTCGTTCCTGTAATTATACGCGACGAGAATATCTCCGAGCCGCTTCTTTAGGTCTGTTAAATCATCAGCCAAGCACAGAATCGCCATAACCTCGCTCGCAACGGTGATTATGAAATTGTCCTGCCGCGGCGTGCCGTCGATTTTACCGCCGAGCCCGACGACGACGTTGCGCAGCGCGCGGTCGTTCATGTCGAGGCAGCGCTTAAGCTGCACGCGGCGCGGGTCTATGCCGAGCGCATTGCCTTGCTGTATGTGGTTGTCGAGCAGCGCGCACAAAAGATTGTTAGCACTGGTTATCGCGTGCAAATCGCCGGTGAAATGCAGGTTTATGTCCTCCATCGGAATCACCTGCGCATAGCCTCCGCCCGCCGCTCCGCCCTTAACGCCGAAGACAGGCCCCAATGACGGCTCGCGCAGCGCGAGCACTGCGTTTTTGCCGATTTTCGCCATACCCTGAGCCAGCCCGACGGATGTTGTTGTTTTGCCCTCGCCGGCGGGAGTGGGATTGATGGCGGTGACAAGGATTAGCTTGCCGTCCCTGTTGCCGGAAACCCGCGTGAACAGCGCGTCGGTGAGTTTTGCCTTGTAGTGCCCGTGCGGCTCAAGCTCATCAACGGTTATGCCGAGCGAGTGCGCGATTACGTTTATTCTTTTCATTTCGGCACTGCGGGCGATTTCGATGTCTGTGAGCATAGGATTTCCTTTTTGTAAATTTGTAGTTGATTCAGCTATTTCTTTTGGATTATCTGTTCTACCTAATAAGTAGTCTGTTGAAACTCCAAGATAATCGGCAATCTTACAAAGCGTTTGATAATCAGGCTCTCTTTTGTTATTTTCATAATGATTAAAAGTGGTTGCGGGTATGCCTAAGGATTTTGCTAAATCCTTTTGCATGATTTTTCTTTTTTCTCTTATTTCTTTTAATCTTAACATAAATACCTCAATATGCACAAGTTTATGATTGCCAATATGTAAATATTTATTATATTTTAACATTGACAATTTCCGTAATGTAGATTATAATAAAGATAGTCTTAAAAATCCGATGGAGGTCAATAAGGTTGAAAATAACTGATACAAAATCGGGGAAAACGAAATATTTCATTTCCCGTTAGTGAAGAAAGGACTTAATGGAAATATGTTTGAAAGAATTAAGGCATTACGCAACGAAAGCAATTTAAGCCAGAACGAAATAGCAAAAGCACTAAATATCAGCAGAAGCGCTTACGGGAACTATGAAAGGGGGGCGCGGAGCTTCACTTTAGATGTATTATGGCGGATTGCCGATTATTACAACACGAGTTTGGATTATTTGTTTAACAGGACCGAGGATAGATTTTAATTATAACATAATTTCAATCGCCACAGGCGATTGCGGCGGTAAAACCGCCGACGGCGCGAACGCGCCGAATTATTGTTGAAATAAAATCACCGTTTCGGCTTTGCCGAAACCACCCGCAAAGCGGGTGCCAAACGTTTTACGTTTGGGTGTGATTTTATTATAACATATCCGCAGATATGTTTCAATGTTCTCGGGTACCCGTTCGAAAATTTATTTTCGGTAACGGGTGAGGTTATTATACAATATTTAACTGTCTATTGTCAACTGCACACTGTCAACTATTTTCACAGCTTTTCCTGCGGCGGGCAACGTCTTCGCGACGATTTCCGCGGCTTCTGCCGCCTTTTTCACCATGCCGTCGCGGTACAATTCCGCGCTTTTGAGGTACGCCTTAGTCAGCCGCATAACCTGCACACCCTGCGTGTCGCGGGTGGTTTTCGGCAGAATCAGAGCCGTATTGAATATGAGCGATTTGCCCGCAGACGAGTTCAGAATAAAATCGGCGTCCCGGGCGATTTTGAAAATCGCGACAAGTGGCGAGCCTGTGTTGAAGGCGTTTTGCAGCTTTCTGCGTTTCGTCTTGGTTTCAAAGGAGGAAAGCGGTACTTTCGCGCACTTGCCGTTTTCAAAGAACAGTATTATACTCTCGGTATAATCGAGAGTGGTAATCAATGCGAGTGGTTTTTCGCCGTCCTCAAAATCAAGCTTCGACGGGATAAAGTCGCCCATGACGCTGGCTTTCGTATCCTCGAAGTCGGACGCACGGCTCTTGTACGCCTGACCCCGGTCGGTGAAGAAAATGAGTTCGGCGCGGTTGGTGAGCTCCTCGTGAAGCGTGATTATATCCTGTTCTTTGAGCTTCTGCTCCGCGGCTCCGGAGGAGGTCGCACTTCCGGAGGACGCGCAACTCATACGGAGCGACAGCGGCGTGATTTTCTTGAAGTAACCCTCTTTTGTGAAGAAGATATTCACGGGATAATCGGGGATAATTTCAAGCTCCTCGGCGGCTTCCTCGGGGGCTGCAAAAATGAGCAGAGTTTTGCGCGGCTGACCGTATTTTTTTACTGCTTCCTTGAGCTCGGCGATGATGATGGACTTGATTTTGCTTTTACTGTCGAGCGTTTCCTGCAAGTCCGCGATGTCGCGCTCAAGGCTCTCGATTTCCTCGGTGCGTTTTAAAATATACTCTCTGTTAATGTGGCGAAGCTTGATTTCCGCGACGTACTCGGCTTGCAGCTCGTCGATTCCGAAGCCAATCATAAGGTTCGGGACGACCTCGGTTTCCTCGCGGGTTTCGCGGATAAGCTTAATCGCCTTGTCAATATCGAGCAGAATTTTTTGCAACCCGCGCAGCAGATGCAGGCGTTCCTTTTTCCTGTTAAGCTCAAAGAAAATCCGTCTTTTTACGCACTCCGTACGGAACGCCGTCCATTCGCGCAGAATCTCGCCCACACCGAGAACCTGCGGCGTTCCGGCAATAAGCACGTTGAAATTGCAGGAAAAAGTATCCTGTAATGGGGTTAAGCGGAACAGTTTTTTCATCAGTGCGTCGTAGTCTGTGCCGCGCTTCAGGTCGATTGCGATTTTGAGCCCCGATAAATCCGTTTCGTCGCGGACGTCATTAATTTCCTTGATTTTACCCGCCTTAACGTGCTCGACAATTCTGTCGATAATAGCTTCAATCGTGGTTGTTGGCGGGATTTCGGTAACTTCGATTACATTATTTGAGCTGTCGTAATTGTACTTTGCGCGGACTTTAAACGAGCCGCGCCCGGTTTCGTAAATCTCGCGGAGCGCGGCTTCGTCATAGACGATGAAGCCGCCGCCCGAAAAGTCGGGGGCTTTAAGAGTACTGATGATGTCATGCGCGGGGTCTTTGAGCAGAGAAATTGCGGTTTCACAGACTTCGGCGAGGTTAAACGAGCAGATATTGCTCGCCATAGAAACGGCGATTCCGATGTTGCTGTTCACCAAAACCGACGGAAATTTTACAGGGAGTAATACCGGCTCGGTTGTGCTGTTGTCGTAGTTTGGGACGAAGTCCACCGTGTCACGGTCAACCTCGTCAAAAAGTTCCTTGCAGAGCGGCTCGAGCTTTGCTTCAGTGTACCGCGAGGCGGCGTAAGCCATGTCGCGGGAGTAGGCTTTCCCAAAGTTGCCCTTGCTGTCGACATAGGGGTGCAGCAGGGCTTCGTTCCCGCGTGCAAGCCTCACCATAGTTTCGTAAATAGGCCCGTCGCCGTGCGGGTTTAGCCACATTGTCTGCCCGACGATATTCGCAGATTTTGTGCGGCTGCCCGACAGCAGTCCCATTTTATACATAGTGTATAAAAGTTTACGGTGCGACGGCTTAAAGCCGTCGATTTCGGGCAAGGCGCGCGAGATAATAACGCTCATGGCGTAAGGCATGTAATTTTCTTCAATTGTGTCTGTAACGGGCTTTTCAACGACAATTCCCGCGCCCTCAATGTAGGCGAGAGGAGAATTTTTGGTTTTTGACTTTTGCTTTTTCAAAATCTGAGCTCCTTAAACTTATTTCCATTAAGCCCTTTCTTCCCTAACGGGAAATGAAATGCTCCATTTTCCCCGATTTTGTATCAGTTGCTTTCAACATTCTTTTATGCCGGAAATAAAGATATGATAGCCAATCCAGTCCGTGGTTTCAAACCGGTGCAGATGGCACTCAGGCAGCCCGGAGCCGGTGACAAACCGCTTTACGGCTTCTTCAATCGCTTCGTTGCTTTTCTCATACAATACTTCATAGTTGTCGCCGAGAAGTTTTATCGTGTCTGCGAGCTCCATGGGGTCCTTGACGAAGATGATGGTTTTGATGGTCATGGCGATTATTTCGGGGATTTTATTATGCTCCATTTTGTTTGCTCCTTTGCTTTGATTTTTTATAAATAAAGACGAAAAGCAGAACTATGATAACTGCAATACTTAAAGCAGTTAAAGAAAATTTAATCATTCCGGCAAAGCTCGCCGTCGCGGCTGCCCATGGCGGCAAATCCGGATAACTGCGAAGCATGGCGATAATCCCGATGTTTTCAATCCAGTCGGACAACGCAGCTAAAACAGGGATTAAAAGCAGATACTTAAAGCGTTTGCTTTGGGTGATATGCTTTAACAGCAAAGCAATCCAGCCGGCATAAAAAAGCATATAAGTCACGGGAAAAGGGAAGTCGAGCGGAATTATTTTAGTCAGGTAAAACTCTCTGCCCTCCTCACCCAAAGCCGTCAGCATATCGTATGCTTCTTCCTCGGAGTAACCGAACTCAAAGTCAAGGATATTTGCGCCATCGGTTATTTTTAACAATCCCGTAACACCTATGCCGCTAAAATTAATCACCGTATAAAAAATCGCAAACAGCACAGTAAATATAACTGCTTTTTTCATCAGCTCACATCTACGCTTTCCATATAATTGCTGCCGTACTCGTTTATAAAGTCCTTACGTCCTTGCAAATTATCGCCGAGCATGAGGTCGAACATATCGCGGGTCGCATCGGAATCAGCCGGCATAACCTTAATCAGCCGCCTTGTATCAGGGTTCATGGTCGTAAGGCTCATCATGTCCGGCTCATTTTCGCCGAGACCTTTCGAGCGCTGAATCGTGAACTTTTTGCTATTTAAATCCTTGATAATGCGGTTCTTCTCAACCTCGGTGTAAGCGAAAAACGTTTCGTCCCTGCAATTAATTTCATAAAGCGGGGACTCAGCGATATAGACGAAGCCTTCTTGAATCAGCGTCGGCACAAGGCGGTACAGCATTGTCAGAATCAGTGTCCGGATTTGAAAGCCGTCCACGTCGGCGTCGGTACAGATTACGACCTTGCTCCAGCGCAGGTTGTCGAAGTTGAAATGCGAAAGGTCTTTGCTTGGGCTCGCACCCTTTGCGGTGACTTCAACACCGCAGCCTAAAATCTTGATTATATCGGTGATAATCTCGTTCTTGAAGATTTTGTCATAGGAAGATTTAAGGCAGTTGAGAATCTTTCCGCGTACGGGAATTACTGCCTGGAACTCCGCGTCACGCGCCAGTTTTACCGCGCCAAGCGCCGAATCGCCCTCGACTATATAGAGCTCGCGCCGCGCCAAGTCTTTGCTGCGGCAGTCCACGAATTTTTGCACGCGGTTTGAAATATCAATGTTGCCCGCAAGTTTTTTCTTGAGGTTAAGGCGGGTTTTTTCCGCGTTTTCACGCGAGCGCTTGTTGACTAAAATCTGCTCGCAAATGCGCGCTGCTTCGTCTTTGTTTTCGAGGAAATAAATTTCAAGCTGGCTTTTAAGCCATTCGGTCATAGCTTCATAAACGAACTTGTTGTTAATTGCTTTCTTGGTCTGATTCTCGAAGCTGACCTGCGACGAGAAGTTGTTAGACACAAAAACAAGGCAGTCCTCAACGTCGGTAAAGTTGATTTTACTTTCGCCTTTGTTATATTTATTGTTATTTTTTAAGTATGCGTCAACCTGCGAAACAAACGCCTGGCGGAGCGCCTTGTCGGGGCTTCCTCCGTGCTCAAGCCAGGAGGAGTTGTGAAAGTGCTGAACGAGCCTTGTCTTATTCGAGAAAACAAGGGCGCAGCGCAGCCTTAGCTTGTATTCCTCCTTGTCGTCGCGGTCTTTGCCGGAGCGTGCCGAGCTCCAGCTCTGGAACGCAGAAATTGTTTCCGTACCCGCGGTTTCGCGGATATAATCGTCAATGCCGTTCGCATAGCTGTATTCTTTCTCGGTGAAGCTATTGTCCATGTTCTCGCGGCGGAACTTGAAAAGGAGCCCGTCGTTGACTACTGCCTGCTTTTTCAGAATTTCATCGAAGTAGCTGTCGGGAATGTCTATTTCCGTGAAGACATCGAGGTCAGGCTTCCATTTTATACGTGTGCCGCTTTTCCCGGCAGACTTCGTCTTGGTGAAGCCGCGTTCGTCCTTAAGGAGCGTGACGTTAAAGCCTTTCTCGAAGCTGAGTTTATGCAGCCAGGTACCGTTGTCGCTCTCGACTTCCATGTATTCGGACGAGAACTGCGTTGCGCAGAGCCCGAGCCCGTTGAGTCCGAGGGCGTAAGTATAACTCTCGCCGGTGTTGTTGTCGTATTTGCCGCCCGCGTAGAGTGTGATGAAAGCAAGCTCCCAGTTGTATTTTTCCTCGTTTTTATTATAATCAATCGGCACGCCGCGTCCGCGGTCGATAATTTCAATCGAGCCGTCATTGTAGCGGGTGATGACAATTTCCTTGCCGAAGCCCTCACGCGCCTCGTCAATCGAGTTCGAGAGAATCTCGAAGACCGAGTGCTGGCAGCCCTCGATTCCGTCCGAGCCGAATATGACGGCAGGGCGTTTGCGCACCTGGTCCGGACCTTTAAGCGACTTGAGGCTGTGGTCGCCGTAGTTGTTCCTGCTTGCTTTGCTCATAATTTTTATTAAGTCCTTTCTTCACCAAAGAAGAATTAAAACAGCGTGTTCCCCGATTCATGGGGATTTTATTTCAAACTTTTTACATCTTCAATTTAATACATCTTTCAGTATACCACAAAATGTGGGGCTTGTAAACCCCACATTTCAGCAAATGTTCTTATTTTCATTAAGTCCTCTCTTCATAAGCGGGGAATGAAAAGTTTCGTTTTCCCCGATTCAATTATATTTATTTTCAAATGTTCTTATTTTCATTAAGTCCTTTCTTCATAAGCGGGGAATGAAAGGTTTCGTTTTCCCCGATGCAGTTATATTTATTTTCAAACTTATTCCTCCGGGTTATGCCAGTTATGCGATACCCGCTGCACATCGTCGTTATCCTCAAGCACATCAAGCAGGGTCGTCATCTTTTTGATATGCTCGTCTTCGGTAAGCTTTACATAAGTTGACGGAATCTGCTCCGCCTCTGCACTCAGCACGGTGTAGCCTTGTTTTTCGAGCTCTGCGCCGACAGCCGCGGCAGTGTCGGGAGTGCAATAAACTACAGCAGTACCGTCCTCCATAGAAAAATCATCGCCGCCCGCCTCAAGCACGTGCTCCATAAGTACATCGGAATTAATTTTTTCGTCTTCGTTGTCAAGCGCCACAACGCCCTGCCGCTCAAACATATAAGCTACGCAGCCCGCCATACCCATGTTGCCGCCGTACTTGTCGAAATAACAACGGATTTCGCCGGCTGTGCGGTTGCGGTTGTCGGTGAGGCACTCTACCATGACCGCAACGCCGTTTGGTCCGTAACCCTCGTAAACGCAGTCCTCGTAATCGTTTTTCTCGGTCCCGCCCGCCGCTTTCTTGAGCAGACGTTCGATGTTGTCGCTCGGGATGTTGTTTGATTTTGCTTTTGCAATCAGGTCGCGGAGCCGCCCGTTGTTAGCGGGGTCGGCGCTGCCGGTTTCTTTTATGCAGACGAGGATTTCGCGCGAGATTTTAGTGAATACTTTGGCGCGCGCGCCGTCCTTTTCGCCTTTCTTGCGTTTGATTGTACTCCATTTTGAATGTCCTGCCATGAACTTTCTCCTTGAAAATCTTATGTAATTACTTGAGCTTATCAAACCGTCCCGTAAGATAATCCAATGATACGCCGAAAAAATCAGCAAGTGCAACAGCCTTGCTTAAAGGCGGCTCTCTGTCATTTAATTCATAATGTTGATAAGCACGAATCGATACACCCAAAAACTCCGCCATTTGTTTTTGGGTTTTGTTCATTGATTTTCTGCATTGTTTTAAGCGTTCATGAAATTTTTCCATAAATTTTCTCCAAAAACTATTGACAATGAACTTAAAGGCGTGTATAATAAATATATAACGAACATAAAGGCGCATTGATATGAAAAACTTCCCCTATAAAATCTACGAAATCCTGTTTTGACTAAATCCCTCGCCGAGCACCTCGCCCGCATTTGCGATGATGATGAACGCGCCGGGGTCGGTTTCGGCGGCGATGCGCTTGATTTTAACATACTGGTTCTTCTGCACGGCGCAGCAGATTACCTTGCGCTCCTGCCCCGAATATGCGCCCGTACCGCTCAGCAGCGTCACGCCGCGGTGATGCTCGTCTAAGATTTTACGCGAGATTTCCTCGTACTCGTCAGAGAAGATAAATAATATTTTTCCCTGCAGACCGCCGTAGATGAGCGTGTCGAGCACACGCCCGCTTACGAAAATCGCGACGATTGCGAACAGCCCTGCCTCCACGCTTTTAAACGCAACCATTGAAGCCGAGATGATGACCGCATCGACAGCGAGCGTGATTTTCCCGAGGCTCATGTGCGGGACTTTTTTATAAATCAAACGATTGGTTATGTCTATACCGCCGGACGTGCCCTCGCGCAGATAAATGAGCCCCTGACCCGTGCCGAGGATTACGCCGCCGAAAAGCGCGGCAAGAATCTTCTCGCCATCATATACGGGAACGGCGGCGAAAACGTAATCGGTCGCGACGGTTATGACCGCGACCGCGACGATGGTTTTTACCATCATGTGCCTGCCGAGGAAGATGAAGCCGAGTATAATAAGCGGTAGATTAAACAATCCGTATAATAAACCGACGGGCCAGCCGGCGAGATGGTTTATAATCGTTGCGATGCCGGTTACGCCGCCGGGCGCGATGCTCGCGGGCGCGATGAAGCAGTGCAGACCGAGCGAGAAAACCGCCGACGCGAAGATTATGATTAAAAAATCCAGCGCCCAGAGTTTGAACGCCGCTCTTTTTCTGCCTTTTACCTTAGGTTTTTTTTTCTTAGGAATTATAAATCACCTCGAACAATTCTTCGGCGCGTTTTGTTTCGCCGATAAGTAGAAGCCAGCCCAGCAGAGCCTCGAGCCCGGTGGCTTTGCGGTACTCGGCGGGGTTCGACGAGCGCGGAACCGCACCTCCTGCGTTTCTGCCTCTTTTTAAAATCTCCGTTTCCTCCTCGGTGAGCAGCTCAGCGATTTTTTCGCAGGCGGCGGCCTGAAAGGAGGCGCGGACTTTTTTAACAGCGGCGAGGTGGAGCTTGTTTGCGCTCATGTTATGTTCAAGGGTTATTCTTTGCCTCACCATCAGCTCGTAGTAGCTGTCGCCGAGGAAGGCGAGGGTGAGCGGGCTGTAGGCGCGGGCTTGTGCTTTTTTCAGTGGTGACAGTGTTGTTAGTATATCCATTTAATTTATATATTCTCTTATTGCTTTCTCGACGGCGGAATTAAGCGACATGCCGTGTATGGCTGAGTAAACGGCAAGGTCTTTGTGCAATTCGGGTTTAATGCGGATATTAAAACTGCCCTTATACATTTTTTCAGGTTCTTTTCCGATTTCAATGCAGTGTTCAACATAAGCCTCGACAGCGTTTTGAAAATCTTCTTGTATAGCTTTTACATCAGAACCATGATAAGTTATATGGTCGTTAATACCGATAACTTTACCAAACAAAATTTTATCCTCAAGGCAAAATTCAACAGTACCGTAATAATCCTTATAAACTAAAACGTTATTCATAATATTTTCACCATGCCCTTTCTGCACCAACGAGGAATAAAAAAGTTTCGTTTTCCCCGGTTTATTGCCGCTTGTTTCAACCTTCATTCCTCCTTTAATTCTTTAAGAATTGCTTTTATTTGATACCTTAATAATTCTTTTTGCGGGTGAGGTTTGTGTAAATGGAAAACTTTCTGTCCCTTTTCAAATCTAACACGTGAACCGCTCGTTTTACCCGAGTTAGACATAACATACTCGCATAAACCCATTAAGGTTTTAGCTTCATCAAAAGTAAAATCTTTCGGATTACTTTTTAATTTTGCAATTAATTTATCTTTTTTGCTCATTTTGCACCGTCCTGCTTATAGTATACCACGTACCAAAGAAAAATGCAACTGTTTTTTAGTTGCATTAGATTCTTTTTCTGCTATCCGACCGCCCCACTAAATAATCAAGCGAAACGTCGAAATAATCGGCGAGGAAAATGAGTTTTGACGCGTTTAAATCAACTTTTCCCGCTTCATAGCTGTTATACTGACGTTCAGTAATATTTAATAAAGCAGCCATGTCTTTTTGATACAGCTTTTTTTCTTTTCTTAATAGTTTTAATCGTTCTGAAATTTTATTCATAAAGTTTACCTCTAAACTATTGACAAGAAGAAAAACTTCTGGTATAATGAAAACAAGAAGAAATACTTCGTATATTAGAAAGGAAAATAATAATGGATGATATGATTACAAAACTATTTCACGCTTACGAGGATACGTCGCCGTTGGAATCTCTTGAGCAGAAAAAAGCGAACAAAGCCGAGGAAAGGTTTTGGAATATACTTGACAAGAAAGAAAAGCGGTTTTTTTCAGATTATCAGGAAATGCGCGTTGTTGTGGAAGACCAATGCGCGGAAAAAGATTTTTGGCAGGGGTTTTGCGCGGGGTGTAGATTAATGATAGAGGTTCATAAAACTAATTTATAAACTCAAACTCAAAATCAAACACGCTCACCGTGTCGCCCTCTTGAATCCCCGCCGCTTCCAGCGCGTCGATAATCCCAGACGACCGCAGAACCCGCTGGAAATACTGCAGGCTCTCGTAGTCGTCCATGTTCACCATCGCGAGTATCGGCGCCAGCCATTCGGCCTTGACCTCATAAAGGTCGTCCTCAAGCTTGTTTACGGCGAAGACGCGTTTTCCGGAGCTCCTGCGTTCAAGCTCCTCAAGCGATACCGGCTCGGCTTCGTACAGCTTCACGGGCGGCAGGTCGTCGAGCTGCGCTGCGGCGTGATTCACTAAGTCTGCCGTGCCTTTTTTCGTAGCAGCAGAAATGACGAACAATTGACAATTGACATTTGACAATTGACAATTATTAATATAATTTTTAAAGTCCTCAATTTGTTCATCGGTTGCGATGTCGGACTTGTTTGCCGCGACGATTTGCGGGAGGGCGGCGAGCTCCTGCGAAAATTGTGATAATTCATAATTGATTTTTTCAAAATCTTCTTTCGGACAGCGTCCCTCAATGCCCGAAACATCAACGACGTGGATAATAAGCCGACAGCGCTCAACGTGCCTAAGGAAATTATGTCCAAGTCCCGCGCCGCCGCTCGCGCCCTCAATAAGCCCGGGAATGTCCGCCATGACAAAGCTTTTCTCATCGACCTTAATCACGCCGAGCACGGGCGTGAGCGTAGTGAAATGGTAATTCGCGATTTCGGGCTTTGCTGCTGACACCGCGCTGATGAGGCTTGACTTGCCCACGTTCGGGAATCCGACAAGCCCTACGTCCGCGAGCAGCTTCAACTCGAGCGTGAGCCCGAACTTCACCCCCGGGAAGCCGGGTTTCGCGAAGCGCGGAGCCTGCCGCCGGGGCGTCGCGAAGTTCATGTTACCCTTGCCGCCCTTGCCGCCGCGCGCGACTATAACAGGCTCACTGCCCGAAATATCGGCGATGAGCCTGCCTGTTTCGCTATCTTTTATGAGAGTTCCGCGAGGGACTTTTATGACGGTGTCGGGCGCGGATTTGCCGGTGCTTTTTTTCTGGTCGCCCTTTTTGCCGTCCTCGGCGATGTATTTACGCTTGTAGCGAAAATCGATAAGCGTGGATAAATTATCGTCTGCTTTGAAGATAATATCGCCGCCCTTGCCGCCATCGCCGCCGTCCGGCCCCCCGGACGCCACGTATTTCTCGCGGTGAAAGGAAACCGCGCCGTTGCCGCCGCTGCCTGCCCTAACCGAGATTTTTACAATATCTGCAAACATTTTTAATACAACCTTTTTAAGTTCCCGAGTTCAAATAATGCTTCTGCAATCCTCTTTTTGTCTGCGGTATTTTCAAAGCACACCAAAGTAATGCAAAATTATTTGATTCTGTTTACTTTCTTTCTGCTTTCCTTGCGGTTGCCTTTTTTTATATATTTCTGCCTGCCCTTGGGGTCGAGGGATTCTTTAAGCTTAGTTGAAGCAAGATAGTAGCAAATCCAGCAAATCATCATGCAGATTGCGCCCGCAAGCAGAGAAAGCGAGTACCAGATTGTAAAATTATTATTAAACGAGATAAAAAGCAATACGAAAAAGCCCGCCGTCAGCACGAATGAAATCACAAGCCACAGAATTGATTTTGATTTAAGTGTCATTTTATTTTCAATTAGTCCTTTCTTAACAAAAACGGTATGAAAACAACATCTCCCGATTTTGTTTTATTAAAACTGTTTAACCTCGGTAATAAATTAAACGTAGGGGCGGCAAACTGCCGCCCGTGTATCATAATTACTCCGCCGCGTAAACGCTGACGCGCTTACGGTCTTTGCCCTGGCGTTCAAACTTAACGTTGCCGTCGACAGTTGCAAATAAAGTGTCGTCTTTTCCGCGGCCGACATTATTGCCGGGATGGATTTTTGTCCCGCGCTGACGCACTAAGATATTGCCCGCGAGCACAAACTGCCCGTCTGCACGCTTAGTGCCGAGCCGCTTGGACTCGCTGTCGCGGCCGTTCTTGGTTGAACCTACGCCTTTCTTATGTGCCATTTTTTCAATCATCCTTTCATACTTGATGAACCTTAAAAACTATTCCTTCCCCTAACGGTACAGTGCATTTTCAAGGCGCTTACGCTTTTTTGTTTGATGAAACATTCTTAATGAACCTTAAAAACTATTCCTTCCCCTAACGGTACGGTGCATTTTCAAGGCGTTTACGCTTTTTTTGTTGATGAAACATTCTTAATGAACCTTAAAAACTATTCCTTCCCCTAACGGTACAGTGCATTTTTAAGGCGTTTACGCTTTTTTTGTTTGATGAAACATTCTTAAAAAGCTACCTTTTATTAAGCAATAATCTGCTCAATTTTAACTTTTGTGTACGGTTGTCTGTGACCGAGTTTACGTTTCTGCCCTTTTTGCGGTTTGTACGTAAAAACAGTTATTTTTTTCGCTCTGCCGTTTTTGATTATTGCGGCCTTTACGCTCGCGCCCTTTACGTAAGGTGTACCGACTACGATTTCGTCTTCTTTCCCGACGAGTATAACGTTTTCAAATACAATCTCACCCTCGGTGCCGAGCTTTTCGATGTAAAGCTCATCGTTTTCTTTCACGCGGTACTGTTTACCGCCGGTTTCGATAATTGCGTACATTTTAAACCTCTAATTCCCGCCAATCCCGGATTGGCGCAAGACTCGCTGTCATGAGGCGGCATCGCGCGAACAAAGTTCCCGCAGCACTTGAAAAGCCTTTAACACGCGGCTTAAATATTTTACCATATATTTTTACACTTGTCAAGGCTTTAATTTAAAATTATCAAAACAAAGAAATAAATTCTTTGTTTTCACTTGCCGTTATCGGTGACGCACCGGGGTTTTACCGCGGCAGAAGCATTTTCAATGCTTCCGAAAAAAGTGAAAATAAAGCCAAAACTGAAACGCGCTCATCGCCGCAATAAGAACAGCTGCGACAATTGTCCCTATACTCCAAAGAGAATTCGACGAAATATATACTATGAGTAAAACTAAAACGCCCGATAAAAGGAATCCGTTTGTTAAAAAGCTGCGCCCTTTACGATTCCCGTTCATGACAATTGCAATTTTTTCGCGGTCAGCGTGTTTTTCATGAGCATCGCGCGGGTCATGGGGCCGACACCGCCCGGAACGGGCGTAATCCAACCTGCGAGCGGCTCGACATTATCATAATCAACATCGCCGTAGACCTTTTTGCCCTCGCCGCGGTTCATGCCGACGTCAATGACGACTGCGCCCTTTTTCACAAAATCCGCTGTTATGAAATCTTTTTTGCCGATTGCCGCGACAAGTATATCAGCTCGGCGGCAAATTTCGGCGAGGTTTTGGGTTCTGCTGTGGCAAATTGTAACCGTGCCGTGCTCGTGCAGGAGCATCATCGCCATCGGCTTGCCGACGATGTTGCTGCGCCCGACCACCACGCAGTCCTTGCCTGCGACTTCAATTCCCGCGCGCTTCAGCATTTCCATGACGCCGGCGGGCGTGCAGGCGGTCAGGCGGTAATCGCCCGTCATGATTCTGCCGGTATTTTCGGCGTGGAACGCGTCGACGTCCTTGAGCGGGTTAATCCGCTCATTTGCTGCTGTGACATCAATTTGTCTTGGGAGCGGCTGTTGAATAAGTATGCCGTTTACAGCGGTGTCGGCGTTGAGCCTGTTGATGAGCGCGAAAAGCTCGCTTTGCTCCACGTCGGCGGGCAGAATATGCTCGAAGGATTTAATTCCGCACTCGGCGCAGTCTTTCTTCTTCCAGTCGACGTAAATGCGGCTCGCGGGGTCGTCCCCGACCAAAACCACAGCCAGCCCGACCTGCAGGTTGCCGCGTTCTATTTCCGCTTTGATTTCTGCCTTGATGTCCGCGCTCATTGCTTTTCCGTCAAGAATTTGTGCCATCTTCATATTTTCATTAAGTCCTTTCTTCACCAACGGGAAATGAAAACGTCGTTTTCCCCGATTCGGTATTATTTATTTTCAAACTTTGCCTTCCTTTTGTTCATTCTCCTCTGTGGAGGAGTGGTTGCCGCCTAATATGCTTGGTGCGATTTCTTCTGCTTTATTGAGTGCTTTTTTCGCTTCTGTTTTTTCTTTACCGAGCTTGAGCTTCAATTCATAGGCGGAAATTTCCGCTGCGCTTTCGTCGCTGCTGCTGTAAAGCTTTGGTTCCTTGCGGGTTTTCTGCTTGAAGTAGATAAATGAGCCGATTGCCGCGCCGAAAGAAGCCGCAGCCAACAGCTGCGAGATTTTAAAGCCGCCGAGCATAAGGCTGTCGGAGCGCAGCTGCTCAATGAATACCCGCCCAAAGCCGTACCACGCCGCAAAAAGCAGGAAAATCTCACCGTCGAATGTACGCAGTTTCTTTGAATAGAAGTGCAGAAGTGCAAACCCGAGCAAGCACCAAAGGCTCTCGTAAAGGAAGCAGGGGTGGACGAGCGCGTCGGGGTTTTCTGCGCCGCTCAGGAACGCGTTTATGCTTGCTTCCAGCACTGCGGGATCCTGGGAGATTCTGCTGCCCGTCATGCCCCACGGGAGCGTGGTGAGCCCGCCGTAGGCCTCCTGATTGAAGAAATTGCCCCATCTGCCGAGCCCGATGCCGAGCAGAAAGCTCATGCCCGCAAGGTCGAGAATGGGCAGCATTTTCATCTTCTTGAATTTCATAGCGATGAGTCCGAATATAACAGCGCCGATTATGCCGCCGTAAATCGCAAGCCCACCGTCACGTATGTTGGAAAAAAAGGTGACAATGGTATATTTAGTTTCACTGAAAATTACGTAATAGAGCCGCGCACCCAAAAATCCGCCGAGCAGCCCTACAGCCGCGCAGTCAAAGACCTTGTCGGCTATCATACCGAACTGCCGGGAACGCTTCATGGCGTACAGGAAGCCGAGCACTATTGCGGCGGAAATAATCACGCCGTACCAGTAAATGTCGAGCCCGAAAAAACGGAACGCCGTTCTGCCGACCTCGAATTCAAGTCCCAGGTTTGGAAATGCAATCATGTCATAAAAATCCTTTCCTTAATTGTTCATTGTTCATTGTCAATTGTTAATTGTCCGTCACCGGTTCAATTACTGATATGCACGAGTTTTCCTCGTCGAGCTCTGCGAGAGCGTTTACAGCGTCGCTGTAAGTTAAATCCGCCGTAATCTCAATTAAATCAAAAAGGCTATTGCCTTGGAAATGCGCTTCGACCATATTTGTCGCGGTGGAGCTCACCGAGCCGTGAACCCCCATGAGCTCGCCGTAGGTTTTCTTGCGGACGTTCTCGAATTCTTTTTCCGATAATCCTGCGCTCTTTGCGGATTTGAGCGCCGTCTTTATTTCTGTGAAAACCTTGCGCGGGTCGCAGGACTCTCCGTCGGCGGAGGGCGTGAAGAATCCGCGTCCACTCAGCACACCGACCATAAAGTTGTTGTTAATCAAGCCCTCATTCAGGAGCCTGTCATAGAAAGCCGAGGTTTTTCCGAGAACAGTTTCTAAAATAATATTGTAGAGAACATATTTTTTTGCGCCCTTGGAGCTCTCATAAGCGGGAAGCTTGAAGAATACGTTGAACAGCGGCATGGAGCAGGTGAGCTTTTGCACGGTTTCGCACGTTTTAATCTGCTCGGGCTCGTCGGGAAATACAGCTTTAAGTCCGAGGTCGGGCGTGGGCTTTAAGAGCCGGTCGCAGATTTCGAGAGTTTTGTCAATATCAAAGTTGCCCGCGATTGACAGCATCATGTTATTAAGGTTATAAAATGTTTTATAACAGCGGTAAAGCAGGTCCTTGTCGATTTTGGCGATGCTCTCGACGGTGCCGCCGATGTCGATTCTGACGGGGTTTTTATGATAGAGCGCCTGCAGACCGTTGAAAAATACGCGGTATCCCGGGTCGTCCTCGTACATCTTTATTTCCTGGGCGATTATTCCGCGCTCCTTTTCGACGCTGTCGTCAGTGAAATACGGCTCCTGCACGAAGCTGAGCAGTATTTCCAGGTTCTCCTCGAACTTTTGCGAGCAAGAGAACAAATATGCGGTTTTGTCGAAGCTCGTGAAAGCATTGGCGTTTGCGCCGGTCTTCGCGAAAAGCTGGAAGGCGTCGCAGTCGTCGTTCTCGAAAAGCTTGTGCTCAAGATAATGCGCAATACCCTCGGGAACGGTCACATAATCGTCATCGTCATCGGTTTTAAATGTGACGTCCACCGAGCCGTATTTGGTTGCGAAAAGCGCGTAAGTGCTTGAGTAGCCTTTCATCGGATACAGGCAGATGGTGAGTCCGCTCGGGTGCTTGATTACCTGGTATTCCTCGCGGACGCGTTCGCTCCTTATTGTAGTTCTTTGCATATTTTTATTAAGTCCTTTCTTCACCAATACGGCATGGAAACATCATTTTCCCCGATTCGGTATTCTTTAATTTAAAGCTTAGTTCTATTAAGTCCTTTCGTCACCAATACGGCATGGAAACATCATTTTCCCCGATTCGGTATTCTTTAATTTAAAGCTTAGTTCCATTAAGTCCTTTCTTCACCAATACGGCATGGAAACATCATTTTCCCCGATTTTGTATCAGTTATTTTCAACCTTAGTCCTCCCGTCCGTCGCCGGACAGCACATATACGGTATCAAGCGTCATGCTGTTCGCGGCTTCCGTGAGGTTCTCGCGGGTTATTAAATTATAATCAGCGAGCGATTCCTCCGGCGACTTGATTGATTTGATATAAATTCGCGTCAAATACCACCATGTCAGCGAGCCTAAGCTGTCGTTTACGGTTTTTATATTATTCTGCTCATAAAGCAAGGCGGAGGTGAAGTCGCCGTCAGTGAAATCGCCGCGCTTAACAGCGTCAAGCTGTGCGAGGATTTCGGCTTTTGCTTTTTCAATATTCGATTCCTCAACGCCGCAGCTGACTGTCATTATACCTTTTTCCTTATAAACACGCGACCAGCAGTAGTAGCAGAGCGAGAGCCGCTCGCGGACGTTCAGGAACAGCTTTGATGAGATTGTGCCGCCGTAGAGGTTGCTCATCAGCGATAAAGCTGCGCGGTTATTATAACCGCCGGTCTTGAAGCCGAGCACCATCTTGCTTTGATTAAGCAGCGGGAGCAGTTCAGTCTTTTCGGTGACAACGGGTTTAAGCGGGCTGTACGCTGATTTTGATAAGGCGGTGTTCATTCTTTTAAGTGGTGTGAACGCTTTCTTGCTGAGCGCGAGGGCGTCGGTGAAGCTGTTACAGCCTACGCAGATTATTTCAATAACAGCGCTTTCAAGAAGCTCGCGGTACGCGCCGAGAAGCGCTTCCGGCGTAACAGCGCGGGTGCTTTCGGCGTCGCCGAGCGGGTTTACCGCGGCGGGCTCACCCTCACAGATTATACGCTTGGCTTGGTTTGCGGCGTAGGTGCGCTTGTCGTTGAGCTCGGATTCGATTGCTTCGATTTGCTCGCGTTTGCAGATTTCAACGTAGTTTGCATCGAACACGCCGTTTTCAAGCACGGGATTAAACACGCAGTTAAACAGAGCGCTTGCCGCCGCCTCTGTGATTTTTTCCCGCGCAAGCGCGTAGCTGTCGTCCATAAAGTTCATGGAAATGCCCAGGAACTGCGTGTCGCCTATGCCCGCGACCTCGAACTCGTTACGCGCGTTATAAAGCGAGGCGAGGTAGTTGTTGAAGTCCCTGCTCCCCGGGAATTCGGAGCTGGCTCTGTACAGATAGCGCGGAAGCAACGCGAAAAGCGAGGCTTTCTCCCTGCAGAGTGGCACTTGGAAGCCGAAAGTAATGCGGTTGAACTTGAACCGCGGGTCACAGACAGCGTTGAAATGTGCGCCGTCAGCTATTTTTTCTCGTTTTAAGGAGTTGTCCATTTTTTATGTCTTGCCTTTCTTTATTTCATACTTTATTAGTATAGCACATATTGGTAAAAAAAACAAATAAAAAAATAACCCCTTTTAAAAAAAGGGGCGGAAAGTAAGATAATGCATAATGTGTAGAACAAAAGAAAGGAGACAACTAAAACAAAAACAACTAATATGGAGGTCATTTTGTCAATTCCAGTGTAACACTATTTTACTGATTTGTCAATAGTTGTTTGAAAAATTAAAAATATTTGTAAGATGTACACAAAAGACGGAGGGCGTTTTTGGGGGAAAGGTTAAGAGTCTGTGCCTAATAACTCATTAAACGTAATATTTATAAGGGTAATATATTTCATTATTTATTAAAATATACATAAAAAAGCGGCACAGCCGCCTTTTTATTGCTCACTCATATTTTGAATTATTTCTATAACACTCTTACATTGCCGCTTCGTCAGCGGCTTCTTCGGCGTCATGCTGTTGATAAACTCGATAAGCTTGTGCCGGCTGCAGAACGTGCTGCTGCTTTTTCCTGCGTTGAGCTGCAGCTTCACGTTCGGGTTCGAGAAGAACAGCGCGTTTTCCACCCACACGTCAAAGCCGTTCTCGGCGAGCAGGGATTTTATAATCCCGCGCTGCCTGCGCAGCTGAATGAGCGGGTTGAGCATTTTCTTCCGTGCGCCCTTGCCCTCGCGGTGCTTCTTGCGCTGAATCCAGAAGTCGTCGCCGGCGTCGCCCGTTATTATACCCGAGTGGTTTTTGACCTCGATAATGAGAATCCCGCGCTCGCCGACAAGAAGCATATCGATTTCGGAGCGGTTTTTTTTGTATGCAACGGGCAGGTTTGTAAATATGGCACAATCTCCGCTCCAGCGTATGTGTTTTATGATTTTGAAAAGAGCGCGTTCGCCGTTATGGCCGGAGAGCAGAATCCTGTACCGCCGCGACAGCGCCGCATATGTAATCAGCATGCCCGCTATCATTACGGCAAAGCCCGCGGTTTCGAGGTAGTTTTCCGAGCCGATACGCCACAGCAGGAAAGCCAGTACGAAAACAGGCAGCACAACGAGCGTAATCCGTGCCGCTGAGAGGACTATGAGCGTGCGGTAATACGGGTTTTTGTTGCGGTAAATCTGCATTTATTGATTAGGTCCTTTCTTCATAAACCGGACATAAAAACATTGTTATTTCCATTAAGTCCTTTCTTCACAAACGAATAATGAAAACAACGTTTTCCCCGATTCAGTTGTGTTTATTTTCAAACTTTTCATGTTTTTGTATATTAAAATTATATAGTTTTTAATCGCCCTTACGTCTTGTTAAATCTAAATAAAACCACATCGCCGTCTTTAATTATATAATCCCTGCCCTCAAGGCGGAGCAGACCTTTTTCCTTTACGGCGTTGGTGCTGCCGAGCGCGTCAACATCGCTAAATGCAGTGACTTCCGCTTTAATGAAGCCTTTTTCTATATCGGTGTGGATTTTTCCTGCTGCCGCGCGGGCTTTCGTGCCGCTGCGTATCGTCCACGCGCGCACTTCCTGCGGGCCCGCCGTGAGGAATGAAATCAAGCCGAGCAGCGCATAGCCTTGTTGAATTACGCGGTTGAGCCCCGGCTCGGACATGCCGAGCTCCCCGAGGAAAAGCTTCTTGTCCTCTTCGTCAAGTTCCGAGATTTCGGCTTCGACCTTGGCGCAGACGGGCAATACCGCGCAGTTTTCGCTCTTTGCGGCTTCTATTGTATAGGCGTAGTGCGGGTTTTTTCCGGGGGTATCAAAAACAGCGGGGAAGTCGCTTTCGTTCAGATTCGCCGCGTATATGACCGGCTTCGCGGAGAGCAGCGGCACATCCTTGATTATACCGAGCCCGTACTCATCGAAGTCGTAGCTGCGGGCGGTATTACCCTCACTCATGTATGTAATCAACTTTTCTATGAAGTCGGCTTCCTTTTGAAATTCCTTGCTTGCTTTAAGGTTTTTGCGGGTGCGTTCGAGCTTGCGCTCTAAAATTTCAAGGTCGGAGAAGATGAGCTCCAGGTTTATGGTTTCGATGTCGCGCTTTGCGTTTATGTCGCCGTCGGGGTGCATGACGAGTTCATCCTCAAAGCAGCGCACAACGTGAATAATCGCATCAACCTCGCGGATGGAAGCTAAAAACTTATTGCCGAGCCCTTCGCCTTTTGATGCGCCTTTGACGAGGCCCGCGATGTCCACGACTTCAAGCGAGGCGGGGGTGATTTTAGCGGGGTTGTAAAGCTCGGCGAGGCGGAGGAGCCGAGCGTCGGGAACGCTGACCGCGCCGATGCTGGATTCGATTGTGCTGAAAGCGTAGCTTTCCGACACTGCACCGGCACCTGTGAGCGCGTTGAACAACGTGCTTTTGCCCGTGTTGGGCAGACCTACCATACCAAGTTTCATATCTTTAGTATTCCTTTTATATTTTTTATTTTCAAATCTTGTAAACCTTTGACGGAAGAGGGTATACAAGGTAATTATATATTTGCTGTAATTAATTTTACGATACGTTTCGTCTGATTTTACCTTTTATACTCGGGCGGAAAACTACGCCGCGCATCATGACGTTGAACTGTGCACCGAAAAACATAATATTCATGCAGAAATAAAGCCAGAGCATAAGGAGCACGATGGCTGTCAGGCTGCCGTAAAGGTACGAATAGTTCGCGAAGTTATTGATGTAAAACGAGTACAGCGCCGAGAAGCCGACCCAGCCCGCCGCGCTTAGAAAAGCGCCGGGGAATTCTTTAACCGAGCGGGTTTTTCGTCCGGGCGCGAATGAATAAAGCACCCAGAAGAATAAGACCAAAAGACAGAAGCCCAGCAGCCAGCGCGTCCAGACAAAAAACGTACTGTGAGCCTCGAGAAAGGGGAAGACGCCGATAAGCCAGTCAGCGATGACTCTGCCGAAAACCAGCACCACGAGCGTAATAATCAGCGTAATCATAAATGCAAGCATATAAAGCATGGTAATCAGACGCATCTTGATGAATCCGCGCTTTTCGTCAATGCCGTAGATGGAGTTGAGCCCGCGTATCATAGAAAGCAGTCCGCGCGAAGCCGCCCAAAGCGCTGTTATTGTAGCCACGGATATGACGGCACCCGAGGTTTTAAGATAAACCTCCTCAAGCATAGTTTCCACAAAGCTCGACACCTGCGGCGACAGGAAGTCCACAGAAAAGCCCTGTATCTGCTCCTCGGAAAAGGGCAGGTAATTCAAAAATGTAAGGAACAGCATCGCCATCGGCAAAGACGCGATAATGATGAAAAACGCCGCCTCGGCTGAATGAACCGTGACGTTGTTTTTTTTCATGCTGTTTTTAGTCATAACAACAAAATTCTTTACGAAAAAGAATTTTTTGCGATGCTTTTCCATTTAATTCTTGTTAAGAGCCTATCCAACAATAGTCCACGTACATCTTGACGGCATATTTTCCGTCATACTGCGTTAATTTTTTCTTAAATATCAACGGATATTCGCCAAAAAATTGCCTTGTCTGACGAAAAATCCACTCGCCAATCTGTACACGTCTTATTGTCGGATAGGCTCTAAGCCCTTTCTTCATAAAAATGCAGTGAAAATAATGCTTTCCCCGGCTCGGTATCATTTATTTTCAAACTTATTACCATTGTATATTTTACCAGCTATTTTATGATTTGTCAAACGGTATAATAAGTATTATGATAGTGTTAAAAATTATATGGCTGTCTGTGTTTTCGCTTACAGCCCTCTTTATTATAACAAAGCTCATAGGCAACAAGCAGATTTCGCAGCTCAGCGTCTTTGATTATATCATCGGCATAACTATGGGCAATATCGCTGCAGAGATGGCAACAAGCATTACCGACAGCTGGGTTGAGCCGCTTGTGGCTATGATGGTGTACGGCTTTGCGGCGTTTATCATTTCGATTATCTCCATAAAATCCCTGAAAGCGAGGAAGCTTTTATGGGGGCGGCCGCTGATTATATATCAGAGCGGAAAATTATACGAAAAAAACTTGTTTAAGGCAAAGCTTGATATTACCGAGTTTCAGATGATGTGCCGCAATAACGGCTACCATAATTTAGCCGACATAGGAACAGCCACGCTTGAACCTAACGGGCAGCTTTCATTCATACCCGTGGCGGCGAGAAGACCCGTGACGCCGGAGGACCTGAACCTTTTCCCGAAGCAGGAGGGGATAGTCGTGAATATAATTCTTGACGGAAAAATTCTTGAAACCAACCTGAAATATCTCAGCAAGAATAAGATTTGGCTTCAGGAGCAACTTAATTCGCAGGGCTTCACCGACGAGAAAAACGTTTCGCTCGCTACCTGCGACAGCAGCGGAGACGTCAGCGTTTATGTAAAAATGCCGAAGAGCGAAACGAAAGATTTATATGAATAACTTGACAAAATACGTAAAATCATACAAAATGCAAATAAGATTGATAATTCAAGGAGTAACAAGCATAGATAACGATTGGATTTATATTACTCATGAAATTCGGGATTGCGATGACTCAAGAACTTTGATTAAATCTTCTCTGCTCATGTTTCCGACGATTCTGTCGGTGACTTTGCCGTGCTGTATAAGCACGGTTGTAGGCAGGAAGCGGACGCTATATTTCCGCGCGAGTTTACTTGACGAGGAGATGCCGACTTTGATTTCATCCCGTAATTCCTCGCTTAACACATCAGCTGTCTGCCGCAGCAGAAACGTTGCAAGCCCGTCGCCGCCAAAGCTCAGCAGCACGGGGTTTTTATGATTTTCGATTTCTTTTTTGTGGTTTTTTTCGTTAATAATTAAAGCAGCCATACCGGGAGTATTGGCAGAAATTACGGGTGGCAATCACCGTGGCAGTGGCTTTCTATTTTACCGACAATCGGCTCGGGGTCTATACCCTGACGTCTGTAGTAGTCTGCGATGGCGGTTTTCACGGCTTCCTCAGCGAGTACCGAGCAGTGAATCTTCGCAGGCGGAAGCCCCTCGAGCGCTTCGACGACCGCCTTGTTCGACAGCTTCAGCGCTTCTTCTATAGATTTGCCTTTAATCATGTCGGTGGCTATTGACGATGTTGCGATTGCCGCGCCGCAGCCGAAAGTTTTAAACTTCACGTCTTCTATAATCCCGGCGTTTATTTTAAGGTACATCTTCATTATATCGCCGCACTTTTCGTTGCCGACTTCGCCGATGCCGTCGGCGTTTTCTATTTCGCCGACGTTGTGCGGAGCGGCGAAGTGCTCCATTACTTTTTCGGAGTAAATCATGACCTGTTTTTAATCCTTTCCCATAAGGGCGACATTGCCCGTAATTTTTCTATTATGCCCGGTAATACCTCAAGAAGCCTGTCAATCTCGGCTTCCGTTGTATACCCGGACATGGAGATTCTGAGTGAGCCGTGCGCAACTTCATGCGGTAAACCCAGCGCGAGCAGCACGTGCGACGGGTCGAGCGAGCCGGAGGTGCAGGCAGAGCCGCTTGAGCAGCAGATTCCCTCCATGTCGAGCATGAGCAGCAGCGATTCGCCCTCAACGCCCTCGAACGAGAAATTAAGGTTGTTTATGACGCGCTGTTCCGGGCTGCCGTTGAAGTGAACCTTTTCGAGCTTTGTGATTTCGCGGTACAGCTTTTCATGCAGCGGCAGGAGTTTTCTGCGCTTTGATTCCACGCCGCTTACCGCTTCCTGAACGGCTTTGGCAAAACCGACGATTCCCGCGACGTTTTCGGTGCCGGCGCGCCGCCCGCTTTCCTGTGCGCCGCCCTCGATAAAAGGCGCGAGACGGATTTTCTTATTCACGTAAAGCAAACCGACGCCTTTCGGGGCGTGGATTTTATGCCCGGAGAGCGAGAGGAGGTCCGCGCTTTGTTCCGATAAATCGAGCGGTATATTTCCGAGCGCCTGAACGGCGTCGGTGTGGAAAATAATCCCGCGTTCTTTGCAAACCGCGCCGATGTCGGAAACGGGCTGGATTGTACCTGTTTCGTTGTTGACCTGCATGATTGTGACAAGTCCCGTGTCGGGGCGGATAGCCGCTTCAAGGTCTGAAACACGAACAACGCCGTTCTCGTATACAGGCAGGAAAGTTACTTCAAAGCCGAAGCTTTCCAATCCCTGCAGAACGTGCAGAACTGCATGATGCTCGAACTGAGAGCTGATAATATGCCTCTTGCCCTGCTTTGCGGCAAGCGCCGCTGCGCCTTTGACAGCCCAGTTGCTGCTTTCGCTGCCGCCGCTCGTGAAGTAAATCTCGCGCAGGTCACAGTGAAGCGCTTCGGCGATATCGGCGCGGGCTTTATGAATGGCTTTCGCGCTTTCACGCCCGAGGCTGTACAGCGACGAGGCGTTGCCGTAAAGGTTATCGAGATACGGCTCCATCGCATCGCGGACGGTAGGGCTTATGCGGGTGGTTGCGGCGTTGTCTAAATAAATGATGTTGTTCAAATTTATTATATCCTTTGTATACTAATTTAGTCCACATTTATCATAACAAAAAGGGATTGATTTGTCAACCCCTTTCCAAATTTTAATGAATAACATTTCCGATTGCAGCTTCAGCCTGCTCAAGGGTCGCAAATGAGGAAGCGTCGCGCTGTTCCCCCTTGAAATGCGGGGACGGCGGGTTCACGGAGTTCACAAAATCAGCGATAAAATAATTTCCTTTGGGGTAGCCGTCGTTATAGTTCCACACCCATTGAATAGAATCCGGGTCGTCATCCTGCAGGCCGTTGAAGAAAATAAGCATTTTATAGTTGTCTTCAAGTGCGCCGTTCATGATTTCAAACGAGTACCATTTGCCCTCCTCATGCGTGAGAGGCGACATAACGTCAAACCAGCCGTCCCAGAAGAAATCGCCCCACATGATTGACGGATTGCCGGCGAGCTGGCTGTAAGTGTCGTGGAAGTAGACTTTATTCGGGTCGTGCATGGGACCGGAAGGGGGAGCGGCTTGTTCCTGCGGGGGTTCTTCTGCGGGAACGTAGTCGGCGGGTTCATTACCGGGAGATTCGGAAGTTTCAGCGGCAGGAACTTGTTCCTGCGGAGTTTCGGAAGCGGGTGTGGTGCTTTCGCCGCCGCATGCGGCAAGACCGAGCATAAGCGTCATCATTAGCAAAACAATGAGCAATCTTTTCATATAACTTCTCCTTTCATTCCCCTCTGCATAAGGAAGGGTGCAGAGGGGCGGGGCGGTCAAGGTTTGTATGAACTTTTAAGCGGCACTGTTTTATTAAAAGTATCATCGTTCTTATTATCTTTGCAGAAGTATCCGGTGCGCACGAACTGGAATTTCTCGCCCGCCTGCGCGTCTTTCAGCGACGGCTCTATTTTCGCGTTTTTCACGAGTATGAGTGAATCCGGATTTATATAGTCGGCGTAGTCGCCGTCATCGGGAATATCGAAGACGTTCGGGGTCGTGAAAAGCTTGTCGTAGAGCGCAAGCTCTGCGTCTTCCGAGTGCGAAGACGACAGCCAGTGAATGGTACCCTTAATTTTACGCCCGTCGGACGGCATGTTATTCTTTGTTTCAAGGTCGGCGGTACAGAGAAGCTCGGTTACATCGCCTTTTTCGTTTTTGATAATTTCATTGCACTTTATGATATATGCGCCCATGAGCCTGACTTCCGCGCCGGGTTTCAAGCGGTGAAACTTCGGCGGCGGAACTTCGGCGAAGTCGTCCTGCTCTACATATAGCTGCCGTGTAAACGGCAGTTCGCGCATGCCCATATCGGGATTGTTCGGGTTATTCGGGAGCGGGAAATACTCGGTATGAGTTTCGGGAAAGTTCGTTATAGTAACTAATAAAGGCTTGGTTACGGCGATTCTGCGGGGAGCGGTTTTGTCTAATTCCTCGCGCAGGCAGAACTCCAAAAGTGCACTGTCAACCACGCTGTAAACTTTCGCCACGCCGGCTCGTTTCAAGAATTCTAAAATAGAAGACGGCGTATAACCGCGGCGGCGAAGTCCGCTCAGAGTCGGCATACGCGGGTCGTCCCAGCCCTCAACCAAGCCTTTTTCCACGAGCTGTCTGAGATAACGCTTGCTCATGGTTGTGTAGGTCATGTTGAGGCGGGCGAACTCGTACTGGTGCGGCTTTTCGTGCTCTTCAAGCCCGATGTTGTCCGCGACCCAGTCGTAGAGCGGGCGGTGATTCTCGAATTCGAGCGAACAGCAGGAGTGCGTTATTCCCTCGATTGCATCCTGAATCGTATGCGCGAAGTCGTACATGGGATAAATCTTCCATTTGCCGCCCTGGCGATGGTGATGAGCGTGAAGAATCCGGTAAATCACGGGGTCACGCAGGTTCATGTTGGGCGATGCCATGTCGATTTTAGCACGGAGCGTACACGCGCCGTTCCCGAATTCGTCGTTTTTCATGCGCTCGAACAGCTCCATGTTTTCCTCAACGCTGCGGTTACGGTACGGGCTGTTCTGCCCGGGAAGATTATACGAGCCGCGGTACTCGGCGACCTGCTCGTTAGTCAAATCGCAGACATACGCCTTGCCGTCTCTTATGAGTTTCAGTGCGTATTCGTAGGTTTTATCGAAATAATCCGAGCCGTAAAAAATACCGCCGGAGGGCTCGCCGCCTATTAGCCATTTTATATCCTCGATAATGGAGAGAACGTAGCTCTCGTCTTCTTTTACGGGGTTTGTGTCGTCGAAGCGGAGGTTGAACAAGCCGCCGTATTTCTTCGCGGTTTCAAAGTTTATATAAATTGCTTTTGCGCTTCCGATGTGAATACAGCCGTTGGGCTCGGGCGGGAAGCGGGTATGCACGCTTTTGCATTTACCGGAGGCGAGGTCAGCGTCGATTATATCGTGAATGAAGTTTTCGTTGGGGGTCATTTTAAAGCTCCTTATTTTTGTTACACATAATTATAACAAAAACCCCGCTCCTTGTCAAGAGCGGGGTTTATTTAATATTGATATACCTACATTTTTATACTGCCTGCAATGAAAACTATACCGAAAATCAATGCTATTACCGACCAAACGACTAAATCGCTGAATGTTCCTAAATTTGCGAAACCAAGAACAGCCGCTAATATATAAAACACTCCCGCTGTGATTCCGCCACCTTTACTTTTCCTTGTAACAACACCTACAATTCCTGCAATCAAAATAAGAATGGCAAGAATAGAACCGGCTCCGCCGCTGGTGTCCTCAGCATTATCCTCCAGTGCGTTTACGACTCCCACAGCGCACGATTGAAACATGATAACAGAAAAGAGTACCATGCTTATTATGCCGATTATAAGTTTTGCGTTTTTCATATAATGTCTCCTTTTTTGTGTTATTTTATACTATTGTAGCAGAAAACATCTTTTTTGTCAAGCCTATAGTATAAAAATATTCGCCATAGCATTTTGTTTTTATGCTATAGTGCAGTTAAACTTATATTAAAGCATAAAAGGAGACCGTAATATGGATAAGCAGAAAATACAAGAAATATTTAGTAATAACCTACTTAAATACCGTACTCTGAGCAGAAGAAGCCAAGAGGACTTAGCTTTTTATTCAAATGTAAGCACAGCTTATCTGAGTGAGCTGGAGCGGGGCGAGAAATGCCCGACAATTTTTACGGTTTATAAAATCAGCGCGGCTCTTAATATTTCGCCGTCACAGCTTATGGAACTCGGCGCAGACGAGCTTGACGATTCCGAATCTTACATGATTGTAAAGCGCGCCTTAAACGATGTTCCCGGTAAAAACAGAATGAAGCTCGCGCGTGTGTTTGAACAACTTGCGAAAATTTATGATACATAGAAAAATCCCGCCGTCAGGCGGGATTTTAGTGTTATGAATTTCTTATTTAAGCTCAACCGTCGCGCCGGCTTCCTGAAGCTTTTTCTGAAGCTCTTCAGCTTCAGCCTTGGAAACGCCTTCCTTAACTGCTTTCGGAGCTGCTTCAACGAAGTCTTTTGCTTCCTTGAGTCCAAGACCGCAGAGGTCTTTGACAGCCTTAATCACGTTCATCTTTGCGTCGCCGAAGCCCATGAGCATTACGTCGAACTCTGTCTTTTCCTCAGCCGCAGCCGCGCCGCCCGCTGCAGGGCCGCTTGCCACCATTGCTGCCGCAGATACGCCGAATTCTTCCTCAAGTGCCTTTACGAGCTCGTTAAGCTCTAAAACCGTCAGGGTTTTTACCTCTTCAACCATGTTGGTTACTTTTTCTGATGCCATTTTATTTTCCTCCTGTTAATAATTGTGTAAATGTGTTAAGTTTAAACGTAATTGTCAATTGTACATTGTTAATTGTCAATTGTTCGTTACGCCGCGCCTTCTTCGTTTTTCTTTGCGATTTCGCTGATGGCAATAGCCATTCTCTGCATTGGCGACTGCAGCATGAACAGAAGCTTCGCCACGAGCTCTTCCTTGCTCGGGAGCTTCGCGTATTCTTCAATCACGCCGACGTCAACCGCCGCGCCGTCCATGAAGCCTGCTTTGATTTTAAACTCGCCTTTTGAAGCCTCAACCTGCTTGTACAGCAGCTTCGGCGCGGTAATAAGGTCGTCTGCGCAGAGCCCGATTGCCGTAGGGCCGGCGAGGTGTTCGTCCAGACCGCTTATTCCCGCTTTTTCGAGCGCGCGCACTAAGAGCGTGTTTTTCACTACAAAGTACTCGACATTCGCTTCGCGCAGGGATTTGCGCAGCTTTGTGTCGGCGGCGACGTCAATTCCCATGTAGTCAACGATGACGCCGCAGGCGGAGTTTTTTAGCTTTGCTGCGAGTTCGTCCACGAACTGCTCTTTTTCACGTAAAATCTTTTTACTCGG
>Ga0123353_10001009_pt1 | contig 34445 bp, 27 predicted proteins | sample TergutLab28metaG_3_FD_92763 | JGI IMG/M metagenome (GOLD analysis project Ga0123353, IMG submission 92763) | Labiotermes labralis P3 segment gut microbial communities from Petit-Saut dam, French Guiana - Lab288 P3 | ecosystem: Host-associated > Arthropoda: Insects > Digestive system > Gut ... | reverse complement strand
TTTGATAATCCGCAAACCTTGATCATGAGAGGAAACCGAATGTATGAACCGGAGTGGAAATCGGTGAAATATGAAGGCGATTCTAATGATAAAAGAGTGTTGGATTTGAAAAAATGCTCTTTTGCCTTTCAATTAGAAGATCGTATCATTTTTTTCTCAGACGGAATTACACAGTCGGGGCTGGGAAAAGGGATCTCTATGGGTTGGGGCAGAAACAACGTTATCAAGTTTGTTCGGGAGATGATAGAAACCTCCGCTACCATTTCGGCAACGGATCTTGCAGAAAGAGTAGTGCGGCAAGCTGCTGCAAACGACTTGCAAACCCCAAAAGATGACCTTACTTGTAGCGTAGTCTATTTTCGCGAACCTAGAAAAACTATCATCTGCACAGGCCCTCCCTTCAGCGCTGAAAAAGACAATGAGTTTGCTACTATTCTCAAAAACTTTGAAGGCAAAAAGATTATCAGTGGCGCCACTACTACCGAAATTATCTCCAGAGAACTGAGAAGAGAGGTGGTGGATGAAACCATTGTTGACCCTACCCTACCCCCAAGTTCAAAAATGGAAGGAATTGACATCGTTACCGAAGGCGTGCTTACCCTTAGTAAAGTTACACATCTGCTTAATAATCTCAATATCAACTCTAATACACAATTTGGAAAAGGTCCTGCCGACCAGATTTGTAAACTATTGTTAGATAGTGATGAGATCTACCTATTGGTGGGAACAAAAATTAATGAAAACCACCACGACCCTAACTTGCCCGTTGAAATAGAGATTCGTAGAAACCTAATTCGCAGACTTACACAAGTGCTGTCAGATAAATTTATGAAAGTTATTAACATTAAATACATGTAATTATAAACCAATTTTAACCTAAAACCAATCATTATGATTTCTAACAACGAAGAATTTATCAGCCAATTGGCTGACAAGTACGGACGGGCGCGAGAAAGTCTATTACCCATTCTGCAAGAGGTAGTGGACCAACTTTACTACGTCAACGAAGAATCTATGATAAACATCGCTAAGGAGTTGGATATCTCCACCGCCGATGTTTATGGCACAGCATCTTTCTATTCTTTCATCAACACAAACGAGCAGGGCAAGCACGTGATACGAGTTTGTCAAACCATTATTTGCGATATGAAACGAAAAGAAGATATTATAGATGCTATTACTGAATTACTCGGAATAAGACCGGGAGAAACTACCAGCGACAAAAAGTTCTCTCTGTTTTATACGAACTGCTTGGGTGCATGCCACCAAGGACCCGCAATGCTTATCAATGATGAGCCATACGCTGATTTAACGCCGGAAAAAGTGAAAAATATTCTGGTTGGATACATGAAAAAATAAATCTGAAACATTAAAGCATTAGAAAACATGGCTACACAATTAAAAAGAACAGAACTCATCTTTAAAGAAGATGTGGACTATAGCGCATTGTTGCGCAAAGTAATGAAGATGGGGAAAGAACATTTTATCTCCGATCTTATGGAATCAGGATTAAAAGGTCGTGGTGGCGCAGGCTTCCCAACCGGATTGAAGTGGAAAATCGTGAAAGAAGACCCAAATCCTGTTAAGTATATTGTATGTAATGCAGACGAAGGTGAACCCGGAACTTTCAAAGACAAAGAGATTCTTGAAAAAGCGTCTGAAAAAGTGATTTGGGGGATGACTTTAGCTGCCTATATCACAGGCGCTAAAGAGGGGTTTATTTATATTCGCTCTGAATACAAATATTTAAGAACGAAATTGCAAATTGCTATTGATAGAATGGAATCCAATATCAAAACGTTGGGTATCAATTTTAAATTAGGTTTGTTTTTTGGCGCAGGCGCATACGTTTGCGGCGAAGAAACTGCGCTCCTTCAATCCATGCAAGGTGAAAGAGGAGAACCTACCAACAAACCACCTTACCCTGTTAACTCGGGATACCTTGGAAAACCTACCGTCGTTAACAATGTGGAAACATTTGTTAATGCAATGATTATCGCCGAAATCGGCGCAGAAGAGTACAAAAAATTAGGCACGAAAGACTCCCACGGCAGCAAACTATTCTCCGTTTCTGGAGATTGCAACAAAGAGGGCGTTTTTGAATTGGAGATGGGGATGAGCGTTCAACAATTTGTGGACGAATTTGGCGACGGCGACACCAAAGCCGTTCAAGTGGGCGGAGCCTCCGGATTTTGCGTTCCTCGTAAAGAGTTTAACAATACCATCATCGGATTTGAAGGTGTACCTACCGGAGGTTCTATGAAAGTATTCAACTCCTCTCGCTCTATGTATAATATTTTGGAAAACTACCTCGTGTTTTTTGAAGAAGAATCTTGCGGACAATGCACCCCTTGCCGCATCGGAACCCAACAACTCCTTCTTGGAATTAGAGCCGTTAAGAAAAAAGAGAAACCCAAAGCTTATCTTGACGAATTACTGAGATTGGCTTATACCATGAAATTTGCCTCCAAATGCGGACTGGGCAGATCCGTGGGTAATGCTTTCAGATCAATTATTGAAAACTTTAGAGAAGAAATCGTTTATTAATAGGAGGAAATTATTATGAGTAACATGTTAAATATAACCATCAATGATATGCCCCTTCAAGTAGCTGAAGGAACAAGCATTTTACACGCTGCCAAAATGGTAAACGTTCATATTCCCATCCTGTGTCATCACGACGACTTGTGTGTGGCGGGAAACTGCCGCATTTGTGTGGTAGAAGTGGAAAAAGACCCCAATCTTGTGGCTGCCTGCGCTACTCCCGTGAGGGAAAATATGAAAATATTAACCAACACCAGTAAAATACGTATGGCACGTAAGCATATTCTTGAACTCTTGCTTACGGAACATAATATCAACTGTATAAAATGTAGCCACAGCAATAGTTGTGAACTGCAAAATCTTGCACTGGAATACAGAACCGATGAAGAAGTTTTTATTGATATAAGAAAACCTTCCAGACCGGATGCATCGTCATATTCTATTCAAAAAGACGACAGTAAATGTATTCGCTGTACCCGTTGTGTGCGTACCTGTACCGAATTACAAGGGGTAAGTGCACTTACCATGTCTCGTAAAGGGAATGGTACCAAAATGAGTACTTTTAGAGAAAAACCGATGGCAGATGTGGTTTGTACCAACTGCGGTCAGTGCATCAACCGATGCCCCACCGGAGCTCTCACAGAAAGAAACTATATTGAAGACGTTTGGAATGCTATTTATGATCCTACGAAACACGTAGTGGTGCAAACAGCGCCTGCCGTTAGAGTTGCCTTAGGGGAACGCTTCGGATTAAAAGCAGGACACCGCGTAACCGGTAAAATGGTCGCCGCACTCAGAGCTATGGGCTTCGACTCTATTTTGGATACCGACTTTACTGCCGACTTAACAATTATGGAAGAGGGCACCGAACTCTTATCGAGACTGAAAAAAGTATTGGTAGATGGCGATAAATCAACAGCATTGCCGCTGTTTACCTCTTGCTCTCCGGGCTGGATCAAATTTGTGGAACACGTTTTCCCCGACATGCTCCCCAACCTCTCTACCTGCAAATCTCCACAACAGATGTTTGGCGTATTGGCGAAAACATACTTTGCGCAAAAGAAAGGTATTGACCCGAAAGATATCGTTTCCGTGTCTATAATGCCTTGTACGGCAAAAAAATATGAAGCCAACCGCTCTGAAATGAGAGACAGCGGATTTCAAGATGTAGATTATGTACTTACTACCAGAGAATTAGCAACGATGATTCAACAATCGGGGATCAATGTTTTAACGTTGAAGAACGAAGAGTTTGATAGTATTATGGGTGATTCTTCCGGTGCTGCAGTTATTTTCGGCGCTACCGGTGGTGTGGTTGAAGCGGCTATCCGTACCGCTTACGAATTGGTTACCGGCGAGGAGGTTCCTTTCGACCAGTTAAGAATTACGCCCGTTCGTGGTTTTGATGGTATTAAAGAAGCCTCAGTACTGATTAAAAAGGTAAAACCTGAATTTAACCATTTGAAAGGCGTTGAGTTGAAAGTAGCTATTGCACACGGTTTGGCAAATGCCAGAAAGTTGATAAAAGCGATAAAAGCCGGCACAGCGAATTATCATTTTGTAGAAATAATGGCATGCCCCGGCGGCTGTTTAGGCGGCGGCGGTCAACCTATTCCTACCAATATTGACATTCGCGGCAAACGTATGGAGGCTATCTACAAGGAAGATGAGAAAATGAGCTTCCGAAAATCACACGAAAATCCTGAAGTGATAGCGCTGTATAAGGAATTTCTCGGTAAACCCAACGGAGAACTTTCCCATAAACTTCTGCATACATACTATACTGAGCGAAACCGGTATTAAAATATCGTAGAGACCAGCATCTTGCTTCTCTACACAACTCAAATCCGTTCTGCCAAACAACAAAATGGGCGGAACGGATTTTTTTTTGCACCACATATCTTTTAAATTGTATTTTTGCGCTACTTTTTTAAAAATAGATAAATAATTAATTATTAGATTTATAGTGCCATCCAGTATTATTAACTTAGACAAAAGCAGATGCAAAGCCTGTTATTCGTGCGTCAGAGCTTGCCCCGTAAAAGCTATTCATGTTAGAAAAAATAGCGTTTTCCCTTATATTGAAGAGAGTAAATGTATTCTTTGTGGAAACTGTATTGCTACTTGTGCCTACAATGCCATCAATTATTTGGATTCAAAAAAAGAGGTTAAACAATTATTAAATTCCGAAGAAAAAGTAGTGGCAATCTGCGCCCCCTCTATCGCGGGAGAGTTTAACGATATTACCGACTATCGAAAATTTGTAAAAATGATTCGATTGCTCGGATTTACATACGTTATGGAAATGGCTTTTGGAGTAGATATTATTGCAGAACGATTTAAAAAACTTACCCACGACGAATTTAATGGGAAATACTACATCACAAGTTGTTGCCCTTCAATAGTGGCTTTAATTGAAAAAATATATCCAGAACTGATCGGCAATTTAGTACCGCTTGTTTCTCCGGTGGTTGCCAGCGCTATCGTTGCCAGAAAAACTTATGGAGAAGATGTGAAAGTGGTGCAGATTACCCCGTGCGTTGCGGCTAAAAAAGAGGTGGACCGCAATATCGGTATCGCCAAAATTAACGGCGTACTCACTTTTAAAGAATTGAGAGAACTTTTTGAAGAGTTTAATATCAACGAAACATTTAGCGAATATTCCGACTTTGACGATCCATTAGGATATAAAGGCAGTATGTATCCCATCTCGCAAGGGTTCTTAGAGGCTGCAAGCTTGGATACTAATTTGTTAGCAGAAAATACCATTACCGCCGAAGGGGGAAGCTCCGTTAAAGCGGTGGAACAGTTTTTGGAGTTTGATACCTTAGTGAAACATAATTTTAACCTCTTCTTTTGTGAAGGATGTATTATGGGACCCGGTACCTCCGACGGAGGAAAAAAATATCTGCGTTATGCCTTAGTAAAAGACTATATTAGCAGAAGATTGGCTAATTTTGATGTGGAAAAATGGCGGAAAACCATGGATAAACATTCTCATTATAAAGAGTTAAATGCCAAATTTATCAATAAGAAGTATGATTTTCCGCCTCCCAGTGAATTTGAAATTAAAGTGGCGCTTAACCATATTACAGAGAGAAATAATAATATTGAAGTAAACTGCGGCGCTTGCGGATTTAATACATGTAAAGAGTTGGCCCGCGCCGTTGCACAAAATACCGCCATCCCCGAAATGTGCGTAACCAACTCCCAAATTGGAAATAGAGAAACTTCCTACATCTCGAAAAGAATTACCGAAGAATTGGAAATGGTTAAAAACGAACTTAAAACAACGAAATCCACACTCGATGAAACCAAAGAGATGCTATACGCTAGAAACGAAGCCCTCTCCATTTTTATTAGAGGTTTGCATACAGGAATTGTGTTTTGCGATGAAAATTTGAAAATCGTGGAATCTAACCTCGCATTTATTGAAATTCTTGGAGATGAAATCAAAGATATACACGATGTAATCCCCTATCTTGTTGGGGCAGACTTAAAAACGCTTCTCCCTCCGCTTATTACAACGCAATTTCAATTTATTTTAAACCACGACGAAACTCGAATCAGTAAAGATGTTGATATTGAAGATAAACTAATCAATGTAACGATCTTTCAATTAATCCAGAAAAAATTAGTAGGCGCTGTTTTCCGCAATCTCCATTCTAAAGAGGAGCGTCCGGAAGAGATCATTCACAGAGTATCCGAAGTAATTGAGGAAAATCTGCGTCAAGTGCAACAAATGGGATTCATTCTTGGAGAAGGAGCCGCTAAAACTGAAAAAATGTTAAACTCAATTATTAAATCATATACTTAAAAAAATCATCAAAATATTATTTCTATGGAAAGCATCGAAAAACAATTAAACCTCATGGGGATTAACAACCCGCAAAAAATTTATTACAATTTATCGTATCAAGAATTGTATGAACATGAAACCAATCCTGAACTGACCGGATTTGAACGCGCTTATCACACAAAATCAGGCGCATTGTCGGTGGATACTGGAATCTTTACGGGTCGCTCCCCAAAAGATAAATATGTAGTGGTGGATGAAGAAACCAAAGATAAAGTGTGGTGGCACGATCCGGTAAAGAAGTCTCCAGACAATAAACCTCTTACTGTGGAGCAATGGAAAGAACTAAAGAAATTGAGCCAAGGTCAGTTAAGCAATAAAAATCTGTATGTAATGGATGGATTTGCCGGCGTAAACCCCGATACGCGAATGAGAGTTCGCTTTATTACCGAAGTAGCTTGGCAGGCGCATTTCGTTAAAAATATGTTCTTACGCCCAACAGAGGAAGAACTGAAGGATTTTGTTCCCGATTTTATCGTGATGAACAGTTGTAAAATAACCAATCCGAAATGGCAAGAATGGGGGTTAAACAGCGAAGTGTTTATTGCCTTTAACCTTACCGAAAAGATGGCGCTTATCGGCGGTTCGTGGTATGGCGGTGAAATGAAGAAAGGGATCTTCTCGGTAATGAACTACTTCCTCCCGCTTAAAGGGATTGCCTCTATGCACTGCTCGGCAAATGAGGGAAAAGATGGCGATACTGCCATTTTCTTCGGCTTGTCCGGCACCGGAAAAACCACCCTCTCTACTGACCCCTATCGCGCACTGATCGGCGACGACGAACATGGCTGGGACAATAACGGAATCTTCAACTTTGAAGGCGGATGCTATGCTAAATGTATCAATTTAAGCGAAGAAAGTGAACCCGATATCTATCGCGCCATCAAAAGAGATGCATTGCTTGAAAACTTGGTTATTGATGAAGAAGGAAATATTGACTTCACCTCTCAAGCAAAAACAGAAAATACGCGCGTTTCTTATCCTATTTATCACATCGACAATATTGTAAAACCCGAATCGAAAGGCACTCACCCCAGCAAAGTGATCTTCCTTACGGCAGATGCGTTTGGCGTTTTACCTCCCGTTTCCATTCTCTCGAAAGAACAGGCAATGTACTATTTCCTAAGTGGATATACAGCCAAATTGGCAGGCACCGAGCGTGGTATCAAAGAGCCAACTCCCACATTCTCTTCCTGCTTCGGAGCCGCTTTCTTGATGTTGCACCCCACCAAATACGCCGAAGTATTTTCAAAGAAAATTGAAGAACATAACTCTACCTGCTATTTGGTAAATACCGGATGGATTGGCGGCGGTTTTAATACCGGCGGAAAAAGAATCTCCATTAAAGATACACGAACCATCATTTCAGCGATACTAAACGGAGAGTTGGTAAATTGTGAAAAAGAATTGGTAAAACCATTTATGGTAAATATTCCCAAACATATAGAAGGTGTGGAAGACAATGTTTTAAATCCTGAAAATAGCTGGAAAGATAAAGCCGCATTTACGGAAAATGTAAATAAAGTAGCTGAATTTTTTGTTAAAAATTTCGAGAAATTTACAGATACCGAAGAGGGAAAAAAACTGAGAGAGTTTGGACCGAAATTGTAGGTAGTTTTATGAATCTCAATAAACTACAACAAAAAACAATTCCACTGGTATTTGCTACCGATAATAATTATTTCCCTTACATGGCTGTAAGCATTCAGTCGGTAATGGAAAACGCCGATCCTGAACAAAATTTCAGCATCTATGTACTATGCCAAACATTGTCAGATGATTATAAATATTTATTGCAAAAAAATATACTCGTATTTCAAAATTTTTCAATCACGTACATTGATGTTACCGATTATTTTATAAACTATTCTGACTTAAATATTTCAAAATATACCATTACTGCGCTGTTTCGTTTACTTATTCCTGATATTTTCAGAGAAAATAAATATGTATTGTGGATGGACGTAGATACGATATGCAGAAGTAATATTGCTGATCTTTATGATAAAATAGATGAAAATTGCATGTTAAAATGTGTTAAGGATATTGGGACACTTTCGTTACTTCGGAGGCATCCAAAAAAAATCGGATTAAATCGTTACCATAAATACTTCAGTACGGGAGTGCTCGTTTTTAATATAGAACTTTTCAGAAAACAAGTAACATTTAAACAAATGATGCAACTTTGTGAGGAGAAAAAATTTCCATATCCCGATCAGGATTTATTGAATATCCTTTGTGAAAACAACGTACAATATACTTCCATGGATTGGAATGTGATGTGCTGTAACTGTAGAGCATACCAAAATCCGAAAATAATCCATTATGTTTGGGATAAACCATGGAAAAGTTTTTATAAAACTAAACGGGGAGATTATTTTTGGAATTATGCCAAAAAAACAAATTTCTATGATATAATCGTTAATAAATCTAAGAAGAAGAACTTAAAAGATGGAATAACTTTGATGAAGTATTGGATCATAACCATTTTTGCAAAAATCATGATTAAAAACGTGAACTAATTTATGAGAACAACCATTATTGTACCGTGTTATAACGAGGAAAAGCGTTTACAGCAAGATAGATTCAAAACTTTTGTTGAGGAGCATCCAAATTGCGCTTTGTTGTTTGTAAATGATGGCAGTAAAGATAATACGATGGATATTTTGAATAATTTAGCCAAAGCACATTCCTCAATTCAAGTCTTACATTTGCAAAAAAATTCAGGCAAGGCAGAAGCGGTACGACAAGGAATCCTTCACGCTACAAATGCTCATCCCACCCCCGATCTGGTTGCTTTTTACGATGCAGATATGGCAACTCATCCGAATGACCTATATGCCATGATCGCATTGATCGGCAGTAAGTCATACCATGCTGTAATAGGCAGCAGAATTTTACGGCTTGGCGGCAATATTGAGAGAACCTTTATTCGGGGAATTATCAACAGAGTATTTGCCAATGTTGCTTCGTGGGTGCTTATGCATCTAAGGGTTTACGATACGCAATGCGGTGCAAAAGTTTTCCGCACTCCGGTAGCTCAAGCCATTTTCAATAAACCGTTTATTACCAACTGGATCTTTGATATCGAACTCTTTGCCAGAATGATTCAACAATATGGATTAGATGAAGTGTATCAAATAGTTTATGAATTTCCACTATCCGAATGGCGTGATGTAAAAGGATCTAAAATCAAAAAATGGGATTTTATTCTACAGATTTTCGAAATGTATAAAATAAAAAAACATTATAAATTTATAGTATGAGAAAAAACACCATAATATTATTATGCATTATCGGGTTGGGAATTTTTCTTCGTCTGTTCGGAATATATGATTTCTCTTTTATGCACGATGAACTCAGCGTTATCGGGCGTTTGCATTTTGCTACTTTTTCAGAACTCATGGAAAAGGGCGTTAAGCCGGATCCGCACCCCGCAGGGATTCAAGTGTTTCTGTGGTTTTGGACAAAAATTTTCGGCATATCCGAATTATCGCTACGGTTCCCTTTCATCCTCATGGGGATCTCGTGCATTCCATTAATGTATGTGTTGACGAAAAAGTGGTTTAATGCTACTGCCGCACTCTTTACTGCAGGATTTATGGCAGTAAGCCAATACACCATTTCCTATAGCGTGATCGCGCGCCCATACACGGCAGGACTGTTTTTTATTCTGATCCTGCTTATTGTGTGGACAAAGATGGTTTTTGAACAGGACTACCGTTGGAAAAATGTTATTCTGTTTGGATTGTCTGCCGCTATTTGTGCATATATCCATCAATTTTCAATGCTTACGGCTTTTTTGATTGCCGTAACCGGACTCTTTTTCATGAAAAAACAAAATCGCCTGAAATATCTTGTAGCTTGTTTATGGGCGATTGCCCTTTATGTTCCGCATATCCCTGTGATACTACATCAAATAAGTGCAGGGGAAATAAGTGCGTCTGATAGTTGGCTTGGTCCTCCTAACCCAAAATTTATACTCTATTATATTAAATATCTATTCCATTTCTCGTGGATTGCTATATTAGCAACGGCAACAGGACTTATCATTGCGAGTAAAATAAATAAAGAACTGTGGAACAACCATAAAATCAAAATCGGATTAGCCTTGTTATTGTTCATCACACCTTATGTAATAGGATATGCCTACTCAATTTATGTATTCCCTGTGCTTCAATATTCGGGTCTTATTTTTTCATTCCCGTTTTTACTTTTAGCAGCTGCATCTTTCATTGATTCAAATTTAAACATTAGAAAAATAGTGGGCTTGCTTTTGATTCTAACATCTATGACTTATAGTTTAGTGGCTTCGCGACATCATTACCAGTTCCTTTCTTCTCAATGGTATGAAAAAAGTGTAACAACAACTATGGAATGGCGAGCGCAATTTGGAAAAGAACAAGTGGACTGCATATTGAACATGACGCCGCAGTTTGCAGATTATTATCAAGATAAATATAATATGGGTTTAAATAATAAACTTGATAGAAGTGATGATGATTTTTTATTTATGAAAAAAATAGAGAACCTTGAAAGCAACTATTTGGTTGTTGCAGGTTTAACAGATCTACAAATAGAAATAGTAAAGCAGTTCTATCCTGTTTTAATAGAATATTTTCCCTGTTTCACCTCCGAAATATATGTATTTGCAAAAACAGGAGAAGGTATAGAAGGTATGGAGAAAATCATCACGGAAGAATATGTTTGGGATACTCCGCCTCCTGCCGAAAACGAATATATTATGCTCAAAGAGTGTAATCTATATGAGGTCGCACCTTCGCGATTTACCAAAATATTGTTGACGATGGATTATACGTGCAATGAGTGTACGGAAGATTTTGCACTTGTGTTGGAAACTTCATATAAAGGAGATATTGCCGACTGGCGGTGTGTTATGCCCGGAAATTTTTCTATCAGAACTGGAGATACTTATCGCATTTTTCTCCCATTTCGCTATGAACTTCTAGTAAAAGACTCGAGAAAAATTATAAACTACGATCTGAAAATTTTCCTGTGGAATATTAGCAAAACCGATGAAATAATTCCAATAAAATGCACAATTTCAACCTTTAAGAGCAATCCTTATATCTATGCTATGGGAGAAAATATTAGGTAATCATTTGATAGCAAATGCTTCCTTTATCTTCTCAACATAGTCCAATTTTTCCCAACTAAAGAATGGAACATTCTTAAAGATCTTTGTTTCACCATCCACCGTTTTAGTGAAAGTATGGTCATCCGTATAAAAAACCTCTACCTCTTTTTCATAAAAGTCTCTACCGAAATGACCATACGAGGCAGTAGCTTCAAAGATCGGGTTTTTTAATAGAAACCGTTGAATGATAGAATAGGGTCGCATGTCGAAAATGGCTTCAATTTTTTTAGCAATCTCTCCGTCGGAAATATGAACATGCGCAGTTCCGTAAGTATTCACGTATATCCCAACAGGTTTTGCTACGCCGATGGCGTAAGCTACTTGCACAAGGATCTCATTGCAGATGCCTGCGGCAACCATATTCTTTGCGATATGTCTTGCCGCATAAGCTGCAGATCTATCTACTTTTGAAGAATCTTTTCCGGAGAATGCGCCGCCGCCGTGTGCACCTTTGCCTCCGTAAGTATCCACAATAATTTTGCGCCCCGTTAAGCCGGTATCGCCGTGCGGTCCGCCGATCACAAACTTTCCGGTAGGATTTACATGTAGCGTGTAGTTGTGTTTGAACAGTTCTTTAACAGTCGGAGAGAGTGTAGCAATAACTCTCGGCAGGAGAATCTCGTGCACATCTTTTTTTATTTGTGCCAACATGGCTGTTTCATCCGTATTAAAATCATCGTGTTGTGTAGAAACCACAATGGCATCAATCCGTTCGGGCTTTCCCTCATCGCTAAATTGAATGGTAACCTGCGATTTTGAGTCGGGACGTAAATAGGTCATCTGTTTTCCTTCGCGACGGATCGCGGCTAATTCTTGTAAGATAATGTGAGAGAGTTCCGAAGAGATGGGCATCAGGTTATCCATATCCTTGCAGGCGTAGCCAAACATCATCCCTTGGTCGCCGGCGCCCTGCTCTTCTGCGTTGGCGCGCTCTACCCCCTGATTAATATCGGAAGACTGGCTGTGGATAGCAGATAACACCGCGCACGACTTATAGTCGAACTGATAATCGCTTTTATCGTAGCCAATTTTTTGAACGACTTTGCGGGCAACGTCGTCAATAGAAACATAGCCAGAGGTTTTTACTTCGCCGGCACATACCACCAAACCGGTGGTTACTAACGTTTCGCATGCTACTTTGGAATTAGGATCTCTTGATAGAAAAGCATCTAACAACGCATCTGAAATTTGATCACTTACTTTGTCCGGATGTCCTTCCGAAACTGATTCTGATGTAAATAAATAACTCATAATTATAGGTTTTTAAAATAATAAGCAGATTACAGAAAAACAAAGGAAAATGGTTTAGCATTTTTTTTAGTGGTTGCAATCATTACAAATTTTTCCACTGTTTTTCGTGGCGCGAAAATATATTTTTTTTAAATATCCATTTCTTACATGAAATTTTTCTAAAAAAAAGCGTTTCTTTGCAAGTTGTTTATATACATTAGTATAATAATATGTTGAAAAAGATAACAAAGCGAATACTTAAAATCATCCTTTGGATTCTTGTAACTTTGTTTGCACTTGATTTACTTATTGTTACACTTATTATTATTCCTCCTGTTCAACAATTTATCGTTTTAAAAGTATCGAAAATTCTGACCAATATTACCGGTGGGGAGATCACGGTGGATAAAATTTATCTCTCCCCTACCCTAACTCTTACCGCTAAAAACTTTGCAATTAAAGATCATCACTTTGAAAATATGATCTTTGCAACTAAACTTAATGGAAGAATCAATCTTGCTAAAACTTTTCAAGGAGAAGTGTGTTTGTCTTTTGCTCAACTTGATGATGGAGCGGTTGTTCTACGAAGATATAAGGGAGAAGAAAAAGTAAATATTGCCGTTTGGGCAATGGGGCTGAAGAAAAAAGAGAGAAAAGAACCGAGTTTTAAATTGCTGTTTGAAAATATTGTTCTCAATAATGTTCGTTTTGTTTATATTAATGACGAGAAACGATTGTATAAAGATGATAGTAGTATAGATTACGGATTTTTTGAACTGCAACACATTAACTTGAACGTTGATAACTTTTTAGTTTATGGTCCCGATATTTCCTGTAAAATTAGTTCGCTTACGCTTTCTCAATATACAGGCTTTGAAATTTCAAGTTTTTCGGGTAATTTTCGTATCTATCAGAAAGGTTTGATACTCGATTCCTTATATTTTACAACCCCAAACAGCATCTTTTCAGGAGATTTTGCTTTTCGTTATGATGATTTTTCTGATTTTTCCGAGTTTGTAAATCAAATTCATTTCGATACAAAAGTGAAAAACGCAAGTATTGCTATGCAGGATGTAATCTTTTTCGCTCCAAAATTGAAAGGAATGAATAATCAATTTATTCTTTCAGGATATGTAGGAGGGACGATACAACACCTTCAAACTAAAAATCTATATCTTAAATATAAACAACAAACTTATTTGGTAGGAGATTTTTCAATGGAAAATATCCTAAACTTTTCAAAAAGTAGTTTTGATGTACGTTTGAAAGACTCCTACGTTAACTTCTCCGAACTTGCTCAATTTAACCTGCCAAAAGGTAAAAGAATTAACTTGCCAACTATTGTAAATAAACTAACATATTCAAATATACGTGGAAATTATAGTGGTACATTAACAAATTTCAATACCAATTTAGTGGTAAATACTCAACTGGGTAAAATTGAGATTGATCTCCGATCTACACCCCATGATACTACTATAACTTATTCCGGAAGAATTGATGGTAACAATATAGCATTAGGAAACCTTCTATCCCAGTCTAAATATCTGAATAAAATTAATTTGAGTAGTTCTATTGAAGGAGTTGCACGGGATAATGGCAATATTGGAGATCTGTTTTCCTCTATATCGGTTAAAATTCGTGGAAAAATTACTGAACTCGATATTTGTGATTACTCTTTAAAAGATATTTTTTTCAGAGGTACTTACAAGCAAAAAGAAGCTTCCGTAGTGGTTAGAACAACCGATTCTTTAGCTTCATTCTCTATGAGAGGGAAAGTGAACTTTGCACAAGAAACCCCAAAAGTTGATGCTTCTCTTATAAATGTAACTATTAAACTTACCGAACTTCTCTCATACTATAAACACCCTATTGACACAAATGCCGCAAAAGGTTTTGAAAAACTAATATGGAAAGTGAAGCAAACTCCCAATTTGGTCTTTACAGTAGATTCTATTGCTATTGATATGAGTGGCAACAACCTTGATAATATAAATGGCTTTCTGCGTGTTGATTATGCTAAGCTTTCCAACGGAGAAAAAGCATCTCGTATTGACTGGTTGCGTTTAAATGCTATTCATAAGCCCAATTCATTACACCAATATCTCATCCATACTAATTTTGTAAATCTATCTTTTAAAACAAATTACGATTATAAAGATGGTATTGCAGCTATTGCCAATGCCGCACAATATTATATACCCGATTTCATAGAACATAAAAGCAATATGAAACATATCGCCTCAACCGACTCCAATCGTTTTATTAACCTTGATGTTAAATTTTTCTATTCACGGAATTTTTTCGATCTCATTCTACCCAAACTGAATATCTCGCGAGATGCTACTGTGTCAATCTACTTAGGAAACTCAAGAAATGAAGATCTGTTAAATATTTTTTTCCCTCAAATCAATTATTCTGGTTTGGGAAATGTGAATAACTTGAAAATTAACGGAAATATGAATGACAGACAAGAATTTGAACTACAAATACAAACCGATTCATTATGTATAAATAAAAAAGAAGACAAATTAACTTTCTCTAATATTGAAATAAATACTACGATCGATAAACATAAAATCGGGTTTCAAACCTCATGGATCAATCCTAAATCTTTTTCAGTTCATCAACTAAATAAATTAGATGGAATGCTTTTTGAAGATTCCTGCCATAATACTGCACTTCAAATAAGCGACTCGAAGTTATGGCTTCGGGAAGGATCATGGAAATTTATAGGAGAGAATAATAAGATTAGTTTTAGTAATAATGGCTACAAATTTGATCGGTGTGTTTTAACATCCGACATTGGTAAAATTAGTGTACATGGTGGGATATCAAAATTTACAAAAGAAAAATGCAGTGTGTTATTTGAAAATTTTGACATCTCGCTATTGAATAGTTTTACTTCAAAATTGAAGATGACTTTTGGTGGAAATATGTCGCTCATTGCTAATGTAAATTCAAATATTGACCATTTTACGGTAGATGGAAAAACTTTTATTAAGAACTTCGTCTTTAATAACGAACTGCTGGGGGATATGTTTTTAGATGCCAGCATACTTGAGAATGGAAACCCGAATTTTTCAGGAGGAATATTGTCTAGTAATAATCATTTGAACATTAACCTTTCAGAATTTAATAAGTCCAACTATACCGATCTGCCCCATAAAATGATGAATCTAAAGGGGGTGTTTATTTCAAAAGATAAAGAACTTAGGGTACATGCCGAAATAGATACATTAAAAATCGGTTTTTTGTCTCCTTTTCTCGCATCATTCAGCAATGTTGTTTCCGGTGAGGCAGCCGGAAGTTTAGACTTTGTAATGAATCCCGATTCTCTCTATTTTGACGGTAAGGTAATCGTTAAGGAAGCGAAATTAGGTATATCCCCATTAAATACAGTATATTCGATTAATAACCAAGAAATTCTGTTTAATAGAGAAGGCATTGAGTTTAATCAAATAGCGCTTACCGATAGATTTAACAATGTAGCCACACTATTTGGAACGGTTCATCATAAAAAATTCAAAGATTTTATAATAGATTTGAATATTTCAACTCCAAATATTTTGGCGATGAATACTATAAGAAAAGTTGACGCGCCATTTTTTGGAGATGGCTTTGTCTCCGGCGATATTTCTATTCAAGGAGATACAAAGCAACTCAATTTTTCAAGCCACAATATTAAAACCTTGTCCGGCTCTACCATTACTTTTCCTTTATCATCTGCCAGTACAGTATCTTCATCAAAAGGTATCTATTTTGTACAAAATAATGAAAACAAAACTATCGTCACTGACAACAAACCTATGCAATCTTCTACTATCATGAATTTTGATTTTGTTTTTGATATTACCAGAGATGCCGACGTAAAATTGGAATTAGACCCCATTGACGGCGTTTTAAAATGCAAAACATCCGGAAAATTGCACTTAACCTACAACACAAACTCCAACCATTTGAATCTTGACGGAATACTCTCTATCGTTAGCGGTAAGTTTCACATGTCGCTTAAGAATCTCTTTCCCAGAGATTTTACTATTGTTGAAGGGGGAACTATCACTTTTGCAGGACCGCTGACAACGGCACAATTAAATGTAAGCGCACTCTATCAAAAATCAGCCTTGTTAAGCTCATTAAATCCCAATCTTGGACGTACAGATGTCTCTGCTTATTTGGGGCTGAACGGAAACTTGATGAACCCTAATCCATCATTCACTTTTGAATTTCCCAGATTAACCACCGAAGAGCAATTTGAAGTCTTCACGGCATTAGATACCGCAAACCACCAAAACGGAATCCGGCAATTTTTCTCTTTTGTTTTTCTAAATACTTTTATTACCTCAGAATCAAATATTAACGCTCAACAACAGTCGTTGGGTACCGGTATTGATTTGGTATCCGGCATTCTCAATTCATTTCTTTTAGGTGAATCGAACAGAGTTAATATTGGCGTTAACTACAACAACAAAGAAAGTTACAATGAATATTCGGTAAACCTTGCCGTAAATTTCCTGAACGACCGATTATCGTTCAGAACAAGTTTAGGAATGGGGTATGATAATACCGGCGAAAATAACAGCAACACTTTTGTAGGTGATTTTGGCTTAGATGTGCATCTAAACGAAAATTGGAAACTTAATGTTTTCTATTTCAATGACCAAACAAATTCAAATAATAATTCGGATATTGCCCGACCCCAGCAAGGTGGAGGAATTGGATTAAAATACAGTCAAGATTTTAATAATAAAAATGACTTTGCGGAAAGCTGGAAAGTGAAAAAGAGAGAGAAAAAAACAAAAAAAGAATAAACTTCTAATCCATAAGACTATGAATAATAAAAATTTCTTTACCATAATTATTTTTCTTGGTATCTTGTTTTTTTTAGGGTATCTTTTCTATAATGTTTTGATATTTATACTTTTGGCAATAGTTTTTGCTTCTGTAGGGTCTCCATTAATGCAACTATTGCAAAAAATAAAAATTAAAAACAGAACCTGTCCTTCATCGCTCGCCGCAGGAATTACCCTTGCGGTGTTAGTAGTAAGTCTTTCATTAGGATTATATATACTGATCCCTTTTATTATCAAAGAGATTGAGATGGTTTCTTCCATAGACCCGACCCTTTATACCTATGCGTTGGAAAAATGGTTACAACAAGCCGACGCGCTGTTGTATAATTATGGTTTCTTGAATGAACATGAGCACATTGGAGATATCCTATTGTTGCAAATGAAATCATTTATTAGTACCATTAGCCTGTCCGGTTTAGCAGGAAATCTTTTCTCTTTTGTCGGCGCATTATTGCTATTAGTGTTTTCCGTTATTTTTCTATCATTTTTTGCGTTAAAAGACAAAGATATATTCTTCAAAATGATACGTCGTGCTATTCCTCTTTCATTCAGAGATAACTATGATAGAATTTTAGAGCAATCCCGCATTCAGGTTGTAAGATATTTTGCAGGCGTATTTATAGACAACATAATTATTGGCGTGGCAATTGGGGTAGCGTGTTATTTTGCTAACATCCCCAATGCTTTACTGATAGGGGTTTTAGCGGGGATATTTAATATCGTTCCCTATGTTGGTCCTTTTATTGCCATGGGATTAGGATTGGCAATCTCTATAACGTCACTACTTCCCACCTACCCCACAGCCGAAACGCTAACGATGCTATTTTGGAAAATGACCATCATTTTTGCTGTAATTAAGGGGATAGACACCTTTGCTTTAACGCCGGTTATTTTTGGGAAAAGCATACGAGTGCATCCTGTAGAAATTTTTATAGTAATTCTATTGGCAGGGTATGTAGGCGGCATTACCGGAATGATCTTTGCCGTACCGGCTTACTCTATGATTAGGATTATTGTTAAAGAGTTTTTCGGGAGTTCCTATGCGGATAGTGGAGGCGTTAATAAAGCAACCGATGTAACCATTACCTTATAAAATTTGTGCGTTCCCGCGGTTCGGGGGTTGGTTTTTCAATACCAGCTTTCTTACCTGCTTCAATAGACTTAAGCAGCCATGCCATGTTGTGCCCAAGGGTACGCATAATCTGCATTCCCTCTTTGTCTTGGCGAACCTCATCGGGCGTATTGCCATGCACCATATTCCAGTATTGGGAGGAAACAAGCGGCATATTATTAATAGTAAAAAAATGATTTAACTGATGCAATGCTGCGGTGGTTCCGGCTCTGCGCGCCGACACAACACCCGCCCCGGGCTTGTAAGCCAAATGTTTGCTTCCACTGTAGAACAAGCGGTCGAGAAAAGATTTCATTGTTCCGTTTATTCCGGAGTAATAAACCGGACTACCGAAAATAAAGCCGTCGGCGGTTTTTGCTTTTGTAATCACTTCATTTACAATGTCATCATAAATGCAATATCCGGTTTGTTTGCACTTTCCGCACGCCATGCACCCTCGAACAACTTGATTTCCAACTTGAATAATTTCGGTTTCAATACCGTTTTCGTTCAATGCTTTCGCTACTTCACTTAACGCGGTAAAAGTGCACCCCTCTTTGTTTGGGCTGCCATTAATTAAGAGAACTTTCATAGTTTTTTCTGTATCGTTACTATTTGTGTTTAAATTTTCTTCGCTTTTAGGGGATTCAATAGAAAAAGTTTGGGTGTTTATGTTATGCTGACAGGCAAATAAAACACTCATAATCAAGAATAATGATGTGATTTTTTTCATATTTAAAAGATTCTTTATGAATAATATTGTAGAAAAATAATTTAACGAATATATACCCTACGTTATTGTAAATTTCCTCTTCCCTTATCATTCCCCCTATTTTTCTTAATTATTTTAACCTCACAGGGATTATTGTCTAAATACAATTCTGCATCAAACGTACTAAAGTCATCTTGAAAAACTACTTGCCAATTTTTATCAAGGGGTGGGTGTTGGCTAAATGCAGGCATAATAAATAATCCTGCTAAAATCATTTGCTTGGCATCGCTGGTTTTGCCGTCGCCTATCCCCACATTACTGTTGATAACTTTACGTTGTCCCATTGTCATTGTTGTTATTGCCAACAACGCAAAAAATGTTTATATTTGCGGCTGCATAATTAACAATTATAACATATTGAATATGAAACGAAAAATAGAATTTTGTTTAGTGTATCGCGACATGTGGCAATCCTCAGGTAAGTATGTGCCCCGTATGGACCAATTAATCCGCATCGCGCCGGTAATTATTGACATGGGCTGTTTTAGCCGCGTAGAAACCAACGGCGGCGCCTCCGAACAGGTAAATTTGCTGTATGGTGAAAACCCCAACACCTCTGTGCGTGCCTGGGTAAAACCCTTCAACGAAGCCGGCATCAAAACCATGATGCTGGAACGCGCCCTCAACGGTTTACGCATGTACCCCGTGCCCGCTGATGTGCGTAAACTCATGTATAAAGTAAAAAAAGCACAAGGGGTGGATATCGCTCGTTCGTTTTGCGGACTCAACGACCCCAGAAATTTGGAACTGTCGGTAAAATACGCCAAAGAAGCCGGCATGACCTCACAAGCTGCACTCAGCATTACCCACTCCCCTGTTCATACAGTAGAAAACTACATGAAATTGGTGGATGAATTGGTAGCTTTTGGCGCCGACGAGATCGGATTAAAAGATATGGCCGGCGTGGGACGCCCTGTTACACTCGGAAAATTGGTCAAAGCTATTAAAGAAAAATATCCCCATATTTTAGTGCAATATCACGGACATTCCGGTCCCGGATTCTCTGTAGCTTCAATGTTAGAAGTAGCCTACGCCGGAGCAGATATCATTGACGTGGCTATGGAACCGCTCTCGTGGGGAATGGTGCACCCCGACGTGATTACTATTCAAGAGATGTTGAAAGACGCCGGATTCGATGTACCTAATATTAATATGAATGCCTATATGCAAGCACGCTCTTTAACCCAAGAATTTATGGACGACTTCTTGGGCTATTTTATTGACCCGAAAAACAAACACACTTCTTCATTGTTAGTAGGATGCGGGCTTCCGGGCGGCATGATGGGATCTATGATGGCTGACCTGAAAGGCGCGCACGGCGGAATAAACATGTACTTGCGCAACGGCGGCAAAAAAGAACTGACCGAAGATGAACTTATGGTGCAACTGTTTGAAGAAGTTGAATATGTGTGGCCCAAAGTGGGAACGCCACCATTAGTTACCCCATTCAGCCAATATGTGAAAAATATTGCACTTATGAACATTATGCAGATGGCGCAAGGAAAACCGCGCTACTCGCAAATGGACAAAAATACATGGGATATGATTTTGGGGAGAACAGGAAAACTCCCCGGCACGTTAGCCCCAGAAATTATTGAATTGGCAATAGAGAAAAACTACGAGTTCTTTACAGGAACGCCGCAAGATAATTACCCCGACGAATTGGATAAATATCGCCAAGAGATGGATGAAAATGGATGGGAATACGGACCCAACGACGAAGAACTCTTCGAATTGGCGATGCACGACCGCCAGTACAGAGATTACAAAACCGGAGTAGCTAAGAAAAACTTTGAAAAAGAGTTGGAAGCCGCCAAGCGTAAATCAAATATTCAAGTAATTGTGAAAGAGATAAAAGCGCCGGAAGTGGTAAAAGAGGAATTGATCGCTAAAGTGGAGGAAAAATACCCCTACGCCAAACCGGTGGTTGCGCCCGTTTCAGGTCTCGTAATTTGGGAACTGCCCGTTGGCGAACAATCTATGCCAAAACCGACAGGAACTCCTTTCAAAGAGGGTGATATTATTTGCTGGATTACTGCTTTCTTTGGAAATGAAGAAGTAAAATCTCTTTACACCGGAAAACTTTGTGCAGTAGTAGCCCAACAAGGAGACAAAGTGAAGAAAGGGGATATTATTGCTTTTGTGGAGTAGAAAAAGGGCTCATTTGCTATTTTTGCAGCGGTTACCTAATAAATATACTTTGAAACACCTCTTTCAAACAAGATTACACGCTTTTCAAGAACTAAGTAAACAAATTATTCTTTTACTAGAAAGTGGAGGATTTGATGCCGTTATAAAGCAACAAAGTATTGAAAACAAGTGGTTCACTAAAGAAAACTGCCGCTTTGCATTAATAGCGCTGGCAACTATGATGGAGGAACAAAATTGTGAAACATTCTATCAAAAATATCATCCTTATTTTCAAGAAGCGCATGCATCCCAAAAAATTGCAGTTATTTCTGCCGGAAATATTCCCTGCGCAGCTTTTCACGATTTTTTCTGCATCTTGGTAAGCGGTAATCAATTTATTGGAAAACTATCTTCACAAGATGCGCTTTTGTTGCCTTTTCTAACAAAAATCTTAGTAAAAATTGAACCGGCATTTGCAGAAAAAATTGCTTTTGTAGAAAAACTGCCCAAATTCGACAAAATTATTGCCACCGGAAGCAACAACAGCGCTCGCTATTTTGAATACTATTTTAAGGGGCTGCCGATGTTGCTGCGCAAGAACAGAAACAGCATTGCCATACTAAACGGGAATGAAACGGAAGAAGATTTAAGAAATTTAGCAGTGGATATTTTTCGGTATTTTGGATTGGGATGTCGCTCGGTTTCTAAAATTTTTGTCCCAAAATACTATAACTTCACAAGAGTTCTTGAGATTCTTCAAGAAGAAACTATCTCTTTATTACCATACAGTGGTTATGTAAACAATTATGAATATCATCGCGCTATTTATGCCTTAAATCAAATAGATTTTTACGATGGTAGTTCTTTTCTACTACTTCAAAACAGTTCTTTTACCTCTCCTATTTCGGTTATATATTACGAAAAATATGAAAAAATGAGCGAACTGTCCAAAAAAATCCAACTGTCGGGAAACGAGATCCAGTGCGTAGTTTCAAATGATTATGCCATTGAAAAAAGGATTCCTTTTGGAAAAACACAGTATCCTTCTCTGTTTGATTATCCGAATAATGAAGATATTTTATTATTTTGCATATCCTAAAACAAAATGAAAAAACGTGTAATTATTTCGGTTGTAGCTTTTTTAATTGTAGTAACTTCGCTGCTGATGGTTACTATTTTTCAGCTTTATAAAGATGCCGAAACGGTACAAAAGAGCATTTTTACCACCGAAGTTCTAAATGCCGGCACAGAGATCGTTTCAAGAATTGATCAGGTTTTAAAAGGGGATACTTTAATTATTATACCACCGGCAAAAGATTCTGCCGGAAATCCCCATTCTGCTCTATTCCAAAAACATGCTAAAAAATTTATTTTTGACGCCGCCCGCTTACAACCTATTGGCGTGATCCACTCAACAATTAACTATATGCGTAATAATGTGGTGTTTACAACTTATGATACCGTATATTTCGACACTACGCGTTATAAATCAATCATCCCATACCCCATGCCTTGGGAAACGGATATTGCAGCATTTATTGCCAATCAAAACACCAAGAGAGGTAAAAAAGGAATTGATATTGAATTGATTGAAATGGACAGCAGTACCGTACGACTGCTTAACAAGGAGTTTTTATATCGTATTATTAAAGAGTCTTTATTATCTCAAAATATTACTGCTGATTTTGAATTTGCATTATATAATGCTTACACTACAGAGTTTGTTGTTCCTCCCAAAGACCTAATGACGGACAAAGTGCTGCAAAGTGAATTTATTTTCAGTTTAAAACCTTCCGAGAAGTTTTTAGCGCCCCATTATATTATGTTGTATTTTCCCACTGAGCGACTTATTCTTCTACAACGTAATAGCTTCATTACCACATTAATCATTGTCTTGGTTAATATTATTATGCTCATTTTCACATTCATGCTCTTTACGCTTTATCGTCAAAAAAAGATTTCAGATATTAAAAACGATTTTATCAACAACATCACGCATGAGTTTAAAACTCCTTTATCAACCATTACATTAGCTTGCGAGGCGCTTTCAGATGATATTATGAGTTTAAATAAAGAAAATAGAAACGCCTATATTTCTATTATTAACGATGAAAACGAGCGATTAAAGTTGATGGTAAACAATATCCTACAATTAGCACAACTCAAAAAGGGACAACTCAATATTTATTTGGACCCCTGTAATATGCATGAGTTGATTTCGCAAATCTGCGATAGTTTCTCCTTGCTTATTAAAAGTAATCATGGAGAACTTCATCAATATTTGTATGCCGAACGTTTCACTTTGAACATTGATAAAATGCATATACAAAATGTGGTTATTAATTTAATTGAAAACGGCATAAAATATTCAAAAGAGCACCCTAAAATTGCTATCCGAACAGAAAATGATAAAAAAAATATGCTTATTAGTATCTCTGATAATGGAATTGGTATGAGCAAAAAAAACACTGCCCATATTTTTAACGATTTTTACAGAGTGGCTACCGGAAATATACATAATCAGAAAGGGCAGGGGTTAGGATTAGCATACGTAAAAAAAATTATTGAGCTACATAGTGGTTCTATTTCTGTGGTAAGTGAGATTGACAAAGGAACTACATTTTGTATTGCATTGCCCTTAAAATCAGTATAAATTTTAAATCAGAATAAATATGAACAAAAAAGTAAAAATTTTATTAGCCGAAGATGACGTTAATTTAGGCAAAGTTTTAACTCTGAACTTAGAAGCTGTAGGTTATATGGTTCTCCATGCAGGCAACGGAGAAACTGCTTATGAACTTTTCTGCACTTCCGATATTGATGTTTGCCTTATTGATGTCATGATGCCCTTAAAAGACGGGTTTACATTAGCAAGAGAAATACGGAAACTCGACAAAAAAGTCCCAATTGTTTTTTTAACCGCAAAAAACATGGATGAAGATGTTTTAGAAGGACTTTCCATTGGTGATGATTACATTACGAAACCATTTTCCATGGAAGTCTTACAAGCGCGTTTGCAAGCACTTCTAAGAAGAACACTGCCCGAAACACCTGAAAAACTCCAAACTATTAAAATTGGAAACTTCTCTCTTGAAGTTGAGCACCAAAGGCTTTGGATTAACGGCGAAGAAAAAAAAATAACCACAAGAGAAACAGAACTTTTATTAATGTTGATCAATAAAAAGAACGACTTACTTGAAAGGGGCTATGCGCTCAAGAAAATTTGGGGCGATGACAGCTACTACAATGCCAGAAGCATGGACGTTTATATCACGAAGTTACGTAAACTTTTCGCATCCGACCCCAATATCCAGATTATTAATGTTCATGGTATCGGATTCAAGTTGGTAATGTAGCCGTTCTATTTGAGCCAACGCTAAATTCCAAATTCTCAATCCTTTCATATAGCGGCGGATGTGAGTACTCTAAAAAGACAGTCCAAGGATGTGGCGTTAAGTTACTCATGTTGTGAGAACTGAGTTTTTTTAAGGCGGTGATAAGGTGTTCAGAAATTCCGTGTTTTTTTGTAAAGTTATCGGCTTGGTACTCATTATTTCGACTTTGCCTGTTTGAAAAAATATCCAAAACCATTGAAACCGGAGAATATATGATGATAAAGGCGATGAGTGCAATATGAAAGATGGCTTTCTCTACTCCTAAGGCAGCAGACAGTTCATTACTTGAGGCAAAATATCCAAAAATATAGAGCATAATGCCCATTTGGATAATTCCATAAATCATAGATTTGTAAATATGTTTATGTTTATAGTGACCGATTTCGTGAGCAAGAACGGCAACCACTTCATTGGTGGTCATTTCTTTAATTAAAGTGTCGTAAAGCACAATTCGTTTTCGTCTTCCCAATCCCGTAAAGTAGGCATTCGCTTTTGTAGAGCGCTTCGATCCGTCTATCAGGAAAATGTTAGAGATATTAAACCCTGCTTTTTCGGCAAAATGCAGAATGGCGCTTCTCAGTTCGCCCTCTGCTAAGGGGGTTTGTTTATTGAAAAGCGGAACGATCAATGTTGAGTAAAAAACGCCCATAAATAATGAAAAAACAGTGATCAAAATCCATGCTAAAATCCAGAAGTAAGTAGCGGTTATCATGTAAATATATACTATTAAAGCGAGTAGTGATCCTCCAATCAACATACTCAACAACAACGATTTTAGAATGTCTGTAACAAAAATTTTAGGCGTTGTAGTATTGAAGCCATATTTTTTCTCTATTACAAAAGTTTCGTAAATGCTGAATGGCAACGACAGAACAATTGTTGCACCGTAAAAAATACCAAAAAACAGTAAGGTTTGAAAAACATAGATATCCGTTATTATCAAAACAATATCGTTGATAAATGCAAACCCATTGCATAACAGCATGATAAGCATTATTACAAAAGAAAAACTTGATGAAATGATACCAAAACGATAATTATCAAATTTATAATTCTGTTGCTTTGTATATTTTTCAGCGTCATAAACATCGGAAAGAATAACGGGTATGGGTTTAGAAAACCATGTAGCATTTTTAAAACCAACAATTTGTTCAAATATAAAACCAACTATAACGATAATTAGGATAACATAAAATAGAATTTCCGAACTCATTAAATCTTAAATCTTAAATTTTTAAATCCCCAAAATACTGCCAAAAAGCAAATGGCTCCCAATAAATACCCTGATTCTACATCTAACCAATAATGTACGCCGAGGTAAATTCGGCTATAGCCAAGCAATGCTGCCCAAAAGAAAATGGCAAGTAACACCCACATTTTTCTGTTTCCTGCAAAAAAGAAAACGAAAAGTGCAAAAACCATCGCATTAGAGGCATGTGCGGAAGGGAAGCCATACTGCCCGCCACGATAGACCTCTCCGTCGGATTTTTCAACAAGGTGGATTTTGTGCTCTAACTCAATGGTATGACTTGGGCGCAAGCGTTTTGTGTTTTTCTTCAACCAATTACAACTTTGATCGGAAAGGGTTATCGTTAACACAAGCAATAAAATTAAAACCATAGATCTCTTCTTCCATTTGATTATCGTTATAATTAGTATAAAAAGATATAACGGAATCCAAATAAAACGATCTGAAATCCAATACATAATCGGATCTAACCACGACGCATGCAGTCCGTTTAAGAACAGTGTAACTAAGGTATCCCAATGTGAAAGAGTGTCTAACATAATTATTCGAGGTATAGTAAGTATTGGGTTCTTGTTTTTTTGAAGTTTTCTAATGCAGGCTGCCACGATCTGCGGATATCTTCTTCACTTCTGCCGTTAATAATTTGCCAACGAAGTGTGGAGTTTCCTGCCAATTTGTCGAAAAAATCGGGATTCGTAAAAAACTCCATCTCTTTTGGAAAATAGGTATAAGCCGTAATCAGATACGAAAGATTGAAAGAATTATTACCTTGAAGGTTATTTTTTGCTTCGTCAGTCAAATCAAAGCCTCTGCATTTCTTCCCTTTTTGGGGTGGGTTTTCCGAAACGCCTTTAATCGGTTCAGGCGTAAAGTAAAAGTTACCGATAGTTAGGTTCGGATGTCCGAATATTTGAAACGGAGTGGCAGTTCCGCGCCCGAGACTGATGTCGGTACCTTCAAAAAGGCATAAGGAAGGATAGAGATAGATGGCTTCGTCGGAGCCCAGATTTGGCGAGGGTTTTATCGGTAAACTGTATCTTGAGTTGTGTGTGTAATTTTTACATTCAATAATTTGTAATTCACAAACAAGACTATTCTCCAACCATTTTTCGCCATTAATCATTTGCGCATATTCACCAATTGTCATGCCGTGTACCACCGGCACGGGGTGCATCCCCACAAACGATTTGTATTTCTCTTCCAAAACAGGTCCATCCACAAAATAGCCGTTGGGGTTTGGACGGTCTAATATAAGCACGGGAACTTTAGCTGCCGCAGCGACTTCCATAACATAATGTAATGTAGAGATGTAGGTGAAAAACCTGCATCCAACATCTTGCATGTCGAATAGAATAATATCCACATCTTTAAGTTGTTCCGGAGTTGGTTTTTTATTTTTTCCGTATAAAGAAACGATGGGTATTCCTGTTTTTGCATCCATAGCGGATTGAATTACGGCGCCGGCTTCTGCTTCTCCGCGAAATCCGTGTTCGGGCGCAAAGATTTTTACAATATTAATAGTAGCGCTCAACAAAGTATCCACCAAATGGGTTTCTCCAATTACAGAAGTTGGGTTGAAACAGACCGCCACTCTTTTGTCTTGTAATATTGGAAGATAGCGATTGGTTTGTTCTGCGCCGGTAATAATTTGCGCCGACAGAAAAACCCAAAAAAACAAAGCAAAAATGGTTACTAAAAGTTGTTTCATGAAAAATGTTTATTTCGCGGCAAAAAAACATAAAATCTTTAAATCTTTAAATCTTTAAATCTTTAAATCTAAAATCTAAAATCTAAAATCTAAAATGCCCCATCTTATCCCCGAACAACTTGAATCCTACTGCGAAGCGCACACCACAAGAGAGCGCGACTTGTTGTACCGTCTCAATCGTGAAACACATTTAAAAACGTTGCGCCCCAGAATGCTTGCAGGGCACTTGCAAGGCAGGTTTCTCTCTATGATCTCAATGATGATAAAACCGGTAAACATTCTCGAAATAGGAACTTTTACAGGGTATTCCGCATTGTGTTTGGCGGAAGGGTTACAAGAAAACGGAGAACTGCATGCTATTGAGATTGAAGAAGAATTTGAAGAGATGATTACCAAATATTTTAACTTGTCGGCACACAAAGAAAAACTGCATTTACACATTGGAAATGCTTTGGAAATCATTCCTATCTTGAACAAAACTTGGGATTTGGTGTTTATAGATGCCGAAAAAACCGAGTATCTGAAATATTACGAAATGGTTTTACCCTCTGTAAAAAAAGGAGGATTTATCTTGGCAGACAATCTGTTATGGAATGGGAAGGTAACTGAAAAAGTGGCAGAAAACGATTTTGAAACGAAAGCAGTTATGGCTTTTAATGATTTTATTCAAAACGACCCGCGTGTTGAAAATCTACTATTGCCGGTGCGCGATGGCGTGATGTTAGTGGAAAAGTTATAAAAAAATATCATATTAACTTCTTAACTCCTTATGAAACTACGAATTGACATCTTAACCCTTTTTCCGAAAATGTTTGACGGTGTTTTTTCGGAGTCTATTATCAACAAAGCGGTTAATAGAAATCTCATTGAATTGCACACCCACAATATTCGGGATTATTCTTTTGACAAACATAAGCGGGTGGATGACTATCCTTTTGGCGGCGGCGCAGGAATGGTAATGATGATAGAACCTATTGCACGTTGTATTGAGCAATTAAAATCGGAGCGTAAGTATGATGCCATCATTTTTATGGCGCCGGATGGAAAAACATTTACCCAATCAAAAGCAAATCAACTTTCATTATATCAAAATATTATGATATTGTGCGGACATTACAAAGGGGTGGATGAGCGTGTACGCGAAATATTTATTACCGAAGAGATCAGTATGGGCGACTATGTTCTATCGGGCGGTGAAATTGCTGCAATGGCGGTGGTAGATGCTATCGCACGTGTTATCCCGGGGGTACTTAACGACGAATCTTCCGCTCTTACCGATTCTTACCAAAACGGACTACTCTCTCCGCCGGTTTACACACGCCCCGCAGATTATCAAGGACATAATATTCCCGATATCCTGCTTTCCGGTCACGAAAAAAACATCTCCGACTGGCGTTTTGAACAGCAGTTGGAAAGGACGAAAACGAGAAGACCGGATTTGTTGAAGAGTGAAGAATGAGATATGAGAAAATTTATATTTTTGTTGCCCATTTATTAAACCAAATTGGAAATATTTTTTCCACAGTATTCACTTAAATTATTTATTATTATGAAAAAAGTACTATTTCTTATTTTATTGTTTTTAGGATTCTCTGCTTATGCTCAAGAAGCGAAATCCACACAAATTGAAGTTAATAAAGTTAATGTTCCGGGAGTTTCCATTACCATTGCGGGATATGATGCTGATTATATTCAAAATGCCTTACTGTTTCGCCTTGAAAAGGTAGCAGGATTAAAGGGCAGTAATTCAAAAGGATTTAGATATTATCCTGCGCAACTATTTAATGACTTTGGACCCATTAAATACGACATCTACATCTCTATAGATAAAGGAACGAAACAAGCGAAATTTGTTACTATTAACCTGTTGGTTTCTAAAGGAAACGAAAATTTCGCTACCCCTTCCGACGATCCTGAACTAACCGAAAAAATGAAAGATTTCCTGACCTATTTTGCTAATGAATACCTTAAAGAATATGAAAAATCGCAAAAAATTGATCAGCTGACAAAAAGTGTAAATACTCTTGAAAAAGAATGTAACACCTTAACGTCTGACCTTGAAAAACTTAAAAAGGATTTTGTAAATCTTGATAATAAGATAAAAGAAAAAGAGACAGAGTTTTCTAAAAAGAGAAGTGATCTTGAAAGCGCCAGAGCCGAATTGGAAACATTAAAATAGCGTTTTCATTTACCGATGATCTAACTTGATAAAAACAAAGATCATAATAGTAAACGCCCACAGGGATGATCCGCCGTAACTAATTAGTGGCAAAGGTATTCCAATAATAGGCAACAGTCCTATGGTCATTCCGATATTGATAAAAAAATGTAAGAAGATGATCCCTGCAATTCCGTATCCGTAGTAGGTTACAAACGGGTCGCGCTGTCGTTCGGAGAGTCGAAAGATTCTCAATACTAAGCCTAGATAGAGTAGGCTGACAATTAAACTTCCCACGAATCCCCATTCTTCTCCAATTCCGCAGAAAATAAAATCGGTGTGCTGCTCCGGCACGAAGTTAAATTTGGTTTGCGTTCCTTTGCGATACCCTTTTCCTGCTAAACCACCTGATCCAATGGCAATTTTAGATTGGTTAAGGTTGAAATCTGCGCCTTGAGGGTCTTTTACCTTTCCCAATAAAGTATCAATACGCATTTTTTGGTGTGGTTGCAAAACACTATTGTAGCCCACATTGGCAACCGCAATAAAAACAATCGCCAATCCATAAACAATGGCATTTCTAATAAGTTTCTTTTTACTTCTTCTATGAAGAATCCAAAAAAATATAAAAATAGCGGTAACGAGCGCTACCGCATAGATTTCATTCAAATATAAAGTAAAGAGAAACAGGGCTATTGACACACCACTCACTACCAAAATCCAGCCGGTTAATCCAATTCTATAAAACAGAAATATAAAGGATAAGAAAACCAAAGCCGAACCTGTATCTTTTTGAAGTAAAATAATAATAATCGGAATCAATATCAACACAAAGGCGGGAAGCCACATATACCTTTTTTGCTGCGATGTTTTTCCTTCGCTAAAAAATTTAGCCAAGGCTAAGGCGGATCCAAACTTACAAAATTCTGTAGGTTGTATGGTAAAATTTCCAATTTTAATCCAGGCGTGCGCTCCCGAAATATCAGTTCCTACAAAGAGCACTGCAATCATGATGAGTAAACAAAATAAATATACAGGATAAGCAAGATATGAAAAATATTGTCCTTTCATCAAAAGGATAAGAATAGCAATTCCAAAAGAGGAACCCATAAAAATAAGTTGCCGGGTATAGGCATTGCTCAAACTAAAGAAATCTACTGCATCAGGATTGTAGGATGTTGAGAAAATAGTGAGCCAGCCCACACAAAGCAAAGCAAGATAGTACAACATTAAAGGTACATCAAATTTAGTGGATCCGCCTAATGAAACTTCTTTTATCATGATCTATAATGTGGAGATTGAGATGATGCGCTCTTCCATATCTTTTCTTTTTACTTCTCGGTTTAAATAGAACTCTGTGATCAGGCTGGCAATGGGTGCTGCCACAGTAGCGCCGAAGCCGCCGTTTTCTACCAAACAAAAGACCACAATTTTAGGTTCATCTTTGGGGGCAATGCACACAAAAACGGAGTGGTCTTTTCCGTGCGGATTTTGCGCTGTTCCGGTTTTTGCTAATAGTTTTATTCCGGGAATTTGCACACTCCTTGCTGTGCCTGCCAACGCAGCCTGTTCCATCCCTTCAAGAATCGCTTCAAAATATCTTTCATCAAAATGAGTGTCAATCTTTTCGAAGTATCTTTCATTGAGGCTGTCTTTTGATCCTATTGCTTTTATTACATGTGGTTTATAGTAAAATCCTCGATTGGCAATGATAGCAACAAAGTTTGCCATCTGAATAGGGGTAACGGCTGCCTCTCCCTGTCCAATTCCCATAGACACCACTGTATTGCCATTCCATGACTTATGGTAACGTTTGTCGAAAAATTCCACACTTGGGATGATTCCTTTTAACTCATACGGCAAATCTGTATTGAACTTAACACCAAAACCCAACGCATTAATGTGGTCTTTCCATGCCTGATAGGATTCTTGTATGGTTTTATATTTTTTTTTGTTAGACAGAATATTGTAATATGCTCTACAAAAATAGGCATTACAAGAAGTCGCAATTGCATAAATCAAATCAGGGTTATTAGGGTGTGGGTGACATTTTACGGTATGTGATCCCATATTATATCCGCCATTGCAAGAGTAGGTGGTTTTTGGGGTAATGATTCCTTCTTGGAGCGCAATTAACCCGTTTGCCAATTTGAAAGTTGAACCCGGTGGATACATTGCCATAAGCGCACGATTAAATAAGGGCAACCGTTTTGTATCTTTCAATAAAGCGACGTAATTTCTACTTCGTGCACTACCTACTAACAAATTGGGGTCGTAAGAGGGCATAGAGACAATGCACAGAATTTCTCCGGTAGCTGGTTCAATGGCAACTATACTTCCGCGTTTGTTCTCCATCAGTTTTTCTCCATATTCTTGCAACTGCATATCTATTGTACTCCACAAAGAGAGCCCCTGAATAGCGATAATATCCTCTTCGCCATCTTTATAACTTCCTCGTTCTATGTTATGTACATCTACTAAAACCACTCTTTTACCTTTTGTGCCTCTTAGTTCATGTTCGTATGCTTTCTCAATGCCACTAATACCGATATAGTCGCCCATCTGGTAATATTCCTCTTCTTCCAAAATTTTCTGATCCACTTCACCTACGTAGCCTAATATATGAGCAGCAATTGACTTTGGATAATGGCGCAACGTTCTGTTTTGCACAAAGAACCCGGGGAATTTGTAAAGTTTTTCCTGTAAGTATCCATAATCGGATTTCGACATTTGTTGCGCTACCAAAGAGGGTACCATAGTAGAATATTTTCGGGCTTTCTGGATGCGGCTCATAAGTTCTTCTTTACTGATATTCAAGATATGACATAAGTCAGTCGTATCAAATTCTCGCATTTCGCTCGGTACCACCATTAAATCGTAAGCAGCATCATTATATACTAACAAAGAATCGTTTCTGTCGTAAATCAAACCTCGTGCAGGGTGTTCGGTAATTCTACGCAGCGCATTCTTATTGGCAGAAATTATGTATGAAGGATCTAATACTTGCAATTGAAACAGTCGTATTAAATACACGAGAGTTATAATAATCACAATAGAAACAATGATACGATAATGCTTGTCCATCTATTTAGTTCGTTTACAGATTTTCAGCGCTAATTGTTTCAGAATTTTCTTCCGTTTGTCGCTCAAAGACATCCCATCCACATTTGTATATGCTTTGAATAAATACTCATCAATTTTCCTTTCCGTTTCCTCTTTACAACCTAACACATCAAAAATGGTTTTTATGGCATTAAATTTTTCATTTTTAGAAAAATGATTGGAAGAGAGATAGGATTGTAGTTGTTTTTTTTGCATTTCGTTTGCTTTTTGTAGTGCAATTAAATAGGGATATGTTTTTTTATTAGCTTGAATATCTCCTCCTATCTCTTTTCCAAAAGTTTTCGTATCGGCATACACATCCAACAGATCATCCATTAACTGAAATGCCAACCCAAGATTAATTCCGAATTGATAAATCTCATCTTGGTCATTTTCGGAGGCATTAGCGAGCATGGCGCCGGTTTTTAAACAACCGGCAATCATCACGGCAGTTTTCAATCGAATCATATTCAAATATTCATCAATCGTAACCTCTTTTTGTGTTTCAAAGTCGAGGTCATATTGTTGTCCTTCGCAAATTTCGACAGAAGTTTGCATAAACAGATTTACCATTTTAATGAGTATTTCCGGTGGGCAGGGCGTTTTGAGCATTTGTTGCATGGCCATGGAAGCCAGCACATCTCCGGAAAGAATGGCGATGTTGTTGTTCCATTTTTGGAATATGGTTTTTTTTCCGCGACGCACAGGAGCATTGTCCATAATATCATCATGAATCAAGGTAAAGTTGTGCAACATTTCGTACGCAGTAGCGGGAAAGAAGGCGTCTTCTACTTTAGCACCAAACAGTTCCGCCGCAGAGAGTACCATTTGCGGGCGAATACGCTTCCCTCCCTGCGACATGATGTAGTTTACGGGGGTATAGAGGTTGCGGGGCTCGATGTTGAGCGCTATGTTGTCAAAGAAATGATCTAAGGAGAGCTCGTTTTTCATATTTATATCTAATTCAGTTTCTCTTTCATTTTTCTTTCCGAATTGAATCTCACAAGTTTCTCCCAATCAATCTCTCCATTGTCCTTGCAGTAAGTATTGGAAAACTCTTTTGTAAACTTGTTAATCATTTGCGTGTACGATTTTTGAAATTCCTCGTTTCGTTCTCTTGCTTTGTGTCCTAATGGTTCAATAATATCAATGTACAGATTTTCATTGCCGGAAATGAAC
>Ga0123353_10001008_pt1 | contig 34464 bp, 24 predicted proteins | sample TergutLab28metaG_3_FD_92763 | JGI IMG/M metagenome (GOLD analysis project Ga0123353, IMG submission 92763) | Labiotermes labralis P3 segment gut microbial communities from Petit-Saut dam, French Guiana - Lab288 P3 | ecosystem: Host-associated > Arthropoda: Insects > Digestive system > Gut ... | reverse complement strand
TACTTTATCTTGATAAACTTTTTTCTCGCTGTTGAGATGGTCAAGTTTCACAACAAATGTGTCAACATAGGCTTGCATCATGGAGTTTGGCAGTTCTTTTTGTTGCATTTGTTGAAACTCCGCATTCAACTCTCTTAGTTGCAAGTTAAATTCTATCATTTGTTTCATATAAGCCCTGTTAGCAATATTTTCTTTACTTCCTTCCACTTTAACGTCATCTTCTAAAAAAGAAAGTGTAAACTTTTGATTTTTAGTATCTGATATCAAAAACTCTGAAAGCATTATCGAATCTGCTTCAATAATATAGATACCGGCAGCCAGGGGGGTTTTGTCTTTAATAGTTATATTGTTTTCAAATTTTAAAGAAATAAGATTTGTAAATTTCTTGCTTTTAACGTGATACGATTTAATAAAAAGCGAATCTGCTTGAATATTTTCTGTTTTTATTCTAATTTGATAGCCGGATTGGGCATTAGCAAAGAATATGAAAGTAGAAAGCAAAAAAGTGAGAATACGGAACATTTTTTAAGATTTAAGGCGTTATATTTTAGGTTTTAAATTTTAGATTGGCGCAAAAATATAAATTATTCTATTCTATATTCATCCCACTTCACTTCCTGTCCTTCGTCATACACAGTGGTTAGGATTAGCTCGCCCTCTTCGTCGTACAACTGCCAAACTCCAACACGCTCGCCGCTGAAATATTTTCCTGTTTCTCTAATTTTTCCGTTATGATAGTACAACACGTGTTTTCCGTGAAATAGATTTTGGTCGTATTCAATTTCGGAGATAAGGATACTGTTTTCGCGCCATTTGGTTGTCCAAAGCCCGGTACGCATACCATCATAATAAGTTCCTTTTTCAACAGCTTTTCCTTGAATATAGTACCATTCACCCTCTTCAGTTCCTTCTAAATATTCACCTTTTACGGTAATTTCGTCGTTTTCGTTGTATTCAATAAATTCGCCGTCCAATTTTCCTTGGCTCCAGCTTTCTTCCTGCAACAAAGCGCCATTGGGGTAGTACCAATACCATGCGCCCTCTTTTTTTCCGTTTTTGTAACGGCCTTTCATTTCAATTCTTTGGTTTTCGAAATAGAATTTCCACTCTCCCTCTTGATTTGAGTTGATATAATGTCCCTGCGATTTCAGTTCGCCGGTGGGATAATACTCTTTCCATAGTCCCTGTCTTTTTCCGTCTTCATCGGTAATTCCTTCATATCTTAGGATGCCATTTGTAAACAGATAGCCTTGGATCACTATTCCATCTTCGTTAAATTCGCGGCGTACTCCGTCCGGTACACCTTTATAGTAAGTTGCCGTGATGGCAGGTTTTCCGTTAGGATGATAAGTGGTTCTCACGTCCATTTGGCGTGTTTCTGGGGCATCCGTAATCAAATTGTCATTGTCATATTTCTCCACAGATTTAAAATTACCTGCTTCGTCGTAATATTTAAAGTACCCTTTTTTCTTGTCATTTTGGTAAGTACCTTCCATTTGCAGATTGCCGTTATCCCAAAAATATTTCCAGTTTCCCTGTCTCAACCCGAATTTATCGGTACGGTTTATAAATTCCCGTCTCCCCATAATTCCTGCAAAATATTTTGAGACAACAATAACTAATCCCTCTTTGTTAAACTCTTTCTCCAACCCATGCGGCTTTCCTTCTACCAATGGAGTGAGCCGTTTCAATTCTCCTGATATGTAGAATGTTTTTATATAATTGATCAGGGTGTCCTCTTTCCATTCTTCCACTACTGTTTCGTCATTGAAATATTGTTTTCTTAGCCCATGTTTTTTCCCTTCTTTGTATGATATTTCCATACTTTTATCTCCGGAGGGCGAATAAAACACCCACACACTGTCTAACAGGAAGTTTTTTCTATTTCCTTCCGAAACAAGTATTCCCTTTTCGTTATACGACTTCCAATAGCCGTCGGGTCTTCCGTTCAGCAATGTTCCTTCGCTCGATTTAACACCGCTGGGATAGTAGAAAATATTGTAGCCGCTGGGGTTGATATTTTCCTGCGAGAAAACAGTAAAAAAGATAAGGCAGAAAGCAAGATTTATTCCAACTCGTCGGAAAAGCAGTAATCTGGAAGTGAGCTGGAAAAAGTAAGGCATAAATCTGTTGTGAATCGGCTTACAAAAATATTATTTTTTTTATAAGAAACATTGAGTAAATGATTAGTTAGGATTTCGTGTATTTTTGCGGACAAAAAAAATATGAATAGAAAAATGATTCTTGTATTCTTACTACTGATATCCTTTACATTATCTGCACAAAAAAACAACATTCCTGTTTTTGATCCCGATTTAAAAATCGCCAACCAAATGAAAATGGATGTATTGAAAAACTCTAAAGCGGATGAATATCTGTATTTATTGTGTGATAAAGCTGGTCCCAAGCTTACAGGCTCCTCAGGAATGTTGCGAACCGATACGATTGCCATGCTGGAAATGCAAAAACTTGGGCTTGAAAATGTGCGTATTGAAAAAGCAAGGAGTTGGGAACGTGGCGGTTGGGAGCTTAACAAAGCCTATATGGCGATGACCTCGCCCTACTACATGCACTTCTATCCCGCGCCGGTTGCATGGACAGGCGGCACAAACGGGCTTGTCTCTGGAAAAGTATATTACTTCTCTGCCACGAAACCGGAAGATTTGGAACAACTTAAAGGTTTTTACACTGGAAAAATAGTACTCATGCCCGATGTGATGCAGTATCAAATTAATTTCAATCCGTTAGCAACCACCTATACTGAACAACAACTGAAAGATATGGAGTATCAACCCATCACAACACCCAAAAAAAAGGCGGGGATGCCCACTAAAAATGCCTTACTGACCTATCATGATGTTTTACAATTTTTAAGAGATGAAAAAGCCGCCGTTATTATTCATGAAACCGGCGATTTTAATGTGCCTGTAATCACTTTTTTTCCTTATCAAATGGGAGATGAAATTCCACCCTGCGAAATTAATATCACCTTAGAACACCACGGCTTAATGCAACGTTTGATAGAAAACGGAGAAGAGGTTAGATTGGATGTTGATATTGATGTTCAATTTATTAACGATGAAAATATTTACTATGTAGTAGGTGAAATAAAGGGCACTGACCCCAAGTTAAAAGATGAGGTTGTGATGATTGGTGCGCATTTAGACGGCTACCCGATGAACAATGGCGCCGGCGACAACGTTACCAACAGCGTAGGAATTTTGGAAGCAATGCGAATTCTTAAATCTTTGAATATTAAGCCAAAAAGAACTATCCGGATGGTATTATGGAACGGCGAAGAGGTAGGCATGCATGGCTCGAAAGGATATGTGCAAAAATATGTTAAAGATGGAAATGGAAATAACCTGAGCGAATATGATAAAATTTCAGCCTATTACAATGCAGATTATGGCCCCGGAAAATTTCGCGGCATCTCCACCCAAAACAACATGGCGTTAGAGCCGCTGTTTAAAGAGTGGGCAAAACCGTGGCACCATCTTGGCTTTACTACTGTTATACATCGCTACTTTACCAGCACCGATCACATCCCTTTCGATGAAGCCGGTATCCCTGCATTTCAGTTTATTCAGGATCCGTTAGAGTGGGGGCGCGGTTCACATCGTGTAATGGATTTCCTTGACAGACTCGTGCCGGATAACATTAGGCATAACGCAATAATTTTGGCATGGTTTGCCTATAAAACTGCAAATTTAGAAGAAAAATTGATGAGAAAAGAGGATTGAGAAAAAAGCAGAAGACAGGTGATTTGTATAAAACAAATTCTTATTTTTGCCAAAAATTTATTTTTTGATGAAAAAACTAACTCTATTTTTTAGCGCTATTTTTGTTACAATGGGAATATTTTCCCAAGAATGCCAAGATTATAAAGAATCCGAAAGCTGTACCAGTATTATGGTAGGAAAGCGAGCCAGTACAGACGGATCTGTAATTACAAGCCATACTTGCGATGGGTTGTATCGCACCTGGATGCGCTGGGAGCCTGCGGTGGAGTATAAAACAGATACAGTAATTGCCATTTACAAAGGAGTTTTAAAAACGGAAACCCCTACCGACGGGCGGACCGTGGCTAAAGTGGGTGATATTTTTCAACCCGAGATGAAAACATTTGCTTTTTTGAATACTGCCTATCCCTGTTTAAATGAAAAACAGTTAGCCATTGGTGAAACCACCATATCCGGTCTCCCAGAACTGAAAAACCCTGGCGGATTGTTTTATATTGAAGAGTTGCAAAGAATTGTGCTGCAAAGATGTTCAACTGCAAGAGAAGCTATAAAACTGATAGGGAAGTTGGTAAAAGAGTATGGCTATGCCGATACCGGCGAGTGCCTGACAATTGCCGACAAAAACGAAGTGTGGCATTTTGAGATTTTTGGAGAAGGAAAAGAGAAAATTGGAGGCGTGTGGGCTGCACAACGTATTCCCGATGACCACGTGGGCGTTTCGGCAAACTTCTCCCGTATCGGAGCTATTGACTTGAAAAACAAAGACTTTTTTATGGCTTCCGACAATGTAAAAGAGGTTGCCGAAAAATTGGGCTATTGGGATGGAAAAGAGGAGTTTATTTTTTATAAAGTTTATAATAAAGAGGGATTTAAACCCTTTACTATTCGCGAGTATTTTATTTTGAGCACATTGGCGCCATCCTTACAATTAAAATTTGATGCTGATGCGCTCCCTTTTTCCGTAAAACCCGACAATAAAGTATCGGTTAGAGATGTAATGCGTTTGTATAGAGAAACGTACGAAGATACTGAATGGGATATGACCAAGAATCTTTTGGTGGATAAAAAAATAACCGATAGCATTACAGAGAAAGTTAAAAGCAATTACGCCAATCCGTGGATGACTGCCGATATGATAAAAATGATCAACAGTATTGATTCCGGGAATGTTACCTTTCAGCGCACGGTGGCGGTGGCGTGGTGTTCCTATTCGTTTATTGTGCAGTTGCGCAACTGGCTTCCAGATGAGGTGGGTGGTATTGCGTGGTTTTCGTTGGATAATCCGGGAGAAAGTCCAAGATTTCCTATCTTTTGCGGCACCCGCCAACTGCCCGACCTGTTTAATGTTTGCGGACAATACAAGTTTCGCACCGATGCTGCACTATGGTGGTATCGCCGTGCAAACCGCTTAGCCACAGTAAAATGGCAAATCTCCAGAAAAACAATAGAAGAAAATGTAACCTATTTTGAAGAGAAAGCCTTTGAAGAATTACCTCTTCTTGAACAAAAAGTACAGCAAGCCATCTTAAAAAGCGACAGCAAACTCGCCACAAAATTAGTTACCGACTATACGAACGACTTCACCCGCGCCACCTTACAGAAATGGTGGGAGTTGGGAGATCAGTTTTGGGGGCTGTTTGGAAGAAGTTTCTAATTTGTATCGAAAAACTACTGTAGTGATTACAAATCAATTGAACTTTTTATCGCATCAATCTGCCTGTCCAGCGCTTTGTTTAACGTTGCTACTTCTTTAATATCGGTTAGTTTTCCGCAAACAGCAAAATAGTATTTTATTTTTGGCTCTGTGCCCGAAGGTCTTATGGAGATTTTAGAACCGTCTTCTGTAAAAAATTGCAATACATCGGAAATAGGTAAGTCTATCTTTGTAATTTTACCTGTTACACAATCCTTTGCTTCTTGTAACAGATAGTCCTTAATGCAAATTATTTTGCTCCCATTAATTTCTATGGGCGGATTTTGGCGATAATTCACCATCATACGTTTAATTTCTTCCAAACCTTCCTTCCCTTTTTTGGTGATAGACAAAAGGTCTTCCTTATAATATCCGTATTTTTGATAGATTTTAAGCAGTTCTTCGTACAGTGTGCTCTGGTTATCAACAGCTTGCGCAGTCATCTCGGCGAAGAGGCAACATGCGGAGATGGCATCTTTATCGCGCACAAAATCGCCCGCCAGATATCCAAAACTCTCCTCGCCGCCGCCAATATAATTAAGTTTACCCTCATTCTCGCGAATCACCTCTGCAATATATTTGAATCCCGTTAAAACATCAAAGCATACCACGCCATACTCTTTTGCCATTCCCGGAATTAGTTCTGTAGAAACTATTGTTTTGACAATAAAGTCATTATCGTTTATTTTTTGATTCGCTCTTCGTTGCGATAACAGATAATAGGTTAATAAAATGAGGGTTTGGTTTCCGTTCAGCAGCAGATATTCGCCATCAAAGTTCTTCACTGCTGCGGCAATTCTATCGGCGTCTGGGTCGGTGGCTAAGATAAGGTCGGCATCTATCTCTTTTGCTTTTTTAAGCGCCAACTCCATAGCCGTTTTTTCTTCGGGGTTTGGAGAAGCCACCGTAGGGAAATCGCCATTGGGTTCACTTTGCTCTTCAACGATGTGAATATTCTCAAATCCCCACACATTAAAGGCTTTCGGAATTATAGTGATGCCTGTGCCATGAAGTGGTGTGTAAACAATTTTGAGACCCTTTGCTGTATTTTTAATGGACCTATTGGCAAGCGATAATGAGTGCATCTTTTCTAAGTAGCTGAAATCCATACTGTCTCCAATAATGAATATACAGTTTGGATTACCTTCCCATAGTACTTCATCTACAGAAGAGATTTTTGTAACTGCTTCAATTACGCTCACATCGTGAGGGGTAACCAACTGTGCACCATCATTCCAATAAGCCTTGTAACCGTTGTACTCTTTGGGATTGTGCGAGGCAGTAACCATCACACCTGCATCACATTCCAAATAGCGAACGGCAAAAGAGAGTTCCGGCGTTGGACGCAGATTTTCAAATAGATAGCAAAAAATACCGTTTGCTGAAAAAACATCAGCTGTTATCTCTGCAAAATACCTACTGTTGTTTCTCGAATCGAAACCCACAGCAACTTTAAGTTTTTTATCAGGAAACTGTTGTTTCAAATAATTAGCAAACCCTTGAGTAGCAAATCCAACCGTGTATTTGTTCATTCGATTTGTGCCTACACCCATAATGCCACGCAGCCCACCTGTGCCGAACTCCAAATCTTTGTAGAAAGCGTCAATGATTCCTTTTTCGTCTGTTTGCAGCAATTTTGCAAGCTCTCTCTTTGTTGCTTCGTCGTAATTCCCATTAAGCCAAATATTTACTTTTTTTTTGATGAGACTATCCATAATAAAAAAATTTTGCAAATATCCATTTTTTTTCAAAAAAGCATCTCACAAAAGTAGAAAGAGCTGTTTTTTTTCTTAGTAATGAGGCAGAAATGAAGTTTTTTATCCCACAAATATCCTCAAGGGGAACTATATGATGAAAATATTTTAATGCTTTTGCATTGTTGCCATGACAATAATGTATTGTATATATCCATTTTTTTATATTTTCGCAAGCCAAACAAATTAAGAAATGAGGATAAACTTCGGAAGTTGTGCTGATTTTATTTAGAATCATTGTTGTTAATGTGTGACTTTTTAGCATGATTTCAATTTACAAACTTTCAATAAATTTTACCGGCGATTTCTTGTTCAGAGATATCTCTTTTGTGGTAAACGATCGTGACCGCATAGGCTTAGTAGGGAAAAACGGAGCAGGAAAATCAACGCTTTTAAAAATTATTCACAAAGAATTAGAGCCGGAAACGGGAGTGATGGTAATTACTGCCGGCTTTAGAACCGGCTACCTGCCACAAGAGATGACCAGCCATTTTTTGCGTAATGTGTGGGAAGAGACACTATCAGCTTTTGTTGAACAGAAACAGTTGGAAAAGCAAATTGCGTATATTACAGAACAACTTTCTGTACGTCAGGATTATGAATCCGAAAATTATCATAAATTGGCGCAACAACTTGCCGATTCTACGGAGCGGTTTCACATTCTTGGCGGAAGTACAATGGATGCCGATGCCGAAAAGGTACTGCTGGGGCTCGGTTTTAAGCAAAGCGACTTTACACGCCCGCTCAACGAGTTTAGTTCCGGATGGCAAATGCGCGTAGCGCTCGCTAAAATCCTACTCCAAAAACCCGAAATTATTCTTTTGGACGAGCCGACAAACCACCTTGATATTGAGTCTATTCAATGGTTGGAAGAGTACTTGGCAAATTATGAAGGAGCTTTGATTATGGTGTCGCACGACCGCGCATTTTTAGATAGAGTAACCACCAGAACCATTGAAATTACATTAGGACATATTCAAGATTATAAGTGCAGTTACTCAGAATATCTTGAGCAACGGTTGGAACGTATTGAAACTCAACAGGCTGCTTATGAAAACCAGCAGAAAGAGATTGCGCAGATTGAGCGTTTTATTGAACGTTTTCGCTATAAGGCAACCAAAGCCAAACAAGTGCAAAGCAGGCTGAAATTGTTGCATAAGATGGATAAAGTGGTAGTAGATGAAGTGGACGACAGTGCCATATCTTTTAAGTTTCCACCCGCTCCACATTCAGGAAAAGTTACGGTTGAGGCAAAGCAACTTTCGCTCGGATACGGAACTCTTAATGTATTGAAAGATATTGATCTGCACTTGGAACGAGGAGAGCGCGTGGCTTTTGTGGGAAGAAACGGTGAAGGAAAATCTACCTTTGTAAAAGGGATTGTGGGTGAAATTATGCCACAAAACGGTTACATGAATTTGGGACATCAGGTGGTGATTGGCTATTATGCACAAAATCAAGCATTATTGCTAAATCCAAGCAAAACCGTTTTTGAAACCATCGATGAAATAGCAGTGGGTGATATTCGCCAGAAAATCAGAACTGTTTTGGGGAGATTTCTATTTACTACTGAAGATACGGAAAAGAAAGTGGCGGTGCTCTCAGGCGGAGAAAAATCACGCTTAGCGTTGGCAAAGCTATTGTTATCACCTTTTAACCTGCTTATTTTAGATGAGCCAACAAACCACTTGGATATGGCGTCGAAAGATGTGTTGAAAAATGCCTTGTTGCATTATACGGGAAGTTTGGTTGTGGTTTCGCACGACCGCGACTTCCTTACCGGTTTATGCAATAAAATTTTTGAATTTAAAGACAAAAAAATAAAAACCTATATCGGTGATGTTTACGATTTCTTGGAAAAGAAAAAGATGGATTCTCTAAACGAACTGCAGCGCAAATTGAATGTTGGTGTGGGAGAGGAAAAGCAAGTTTCTGCCAACAAAGAGAACTATTTGCTTAAAAAAGAGCAGGAAGCACAGCAGCGCAAAGCTCAAAACCAACTCAAAAAATTGGAGGCAGAGATAAAAAACGAGTTACAGAAATTGCATAAAATTGAAACAAAATTGGCACAACCTGAACAATACACAAAAGAGATTGAAAATGGCTCGCTGTATGCCGAATATGATAAATTGAAAAACAGTATCGCCCAAAAAGAGGAAGGGTGGATGGAGTTAATGGTTAATGAGTAATAGGTATGCTTAAATATTTAATTGAAAAGGAATTTAAATTGATAAAAAGAAACAGGGTGTTACCGGTTATTATTTTCGTAATGCCTGTGGTTTTCCTTTTAGTTTTGCCATTTGCAGCCAACTTTGAGGTAAAAAATATTCGGTTGGCGATAGTAAATAATGATCATTCTATTTATTCCAAGCGTTTTATAGAAAAAATAGGTTCTTCAAACTATTTTCAGATTGTAGCTAACGAAAGTAGTTTTGGTGCCGCACTGAAAAATCAAATTGAAAGCGGAAAGGCAGATGCCATATTAGAGGTACCACAGCACTTTGAACGCGATTTGATGAAGCAAAAGGCAACTAAAGTGCTCATTACTGCTAATGCTGTTGATGGCATGAAAGGGATGATGGGAACTGCATATCTGTCTGCCATTACAGTAGATTTTTCAAAAAATATATCTATGGAATTGACTGCGTTTAATGATATTACCCTTCTCCAACAGACCTTACAGATTACACACCGTGCGCTTTTCAACCCATTAATGAACTATAAAGCCTATATGGTGCCTGCTATTTTAATGATGCTCTTGGTATTAATGTGCGGCGCAATGCCGGCGGTAAGTATTGTGATGGAGAAAGAAAACGGCACAATTGAACAAATGAATGTTACTCCTGTGAAGAAATTCTATTTCATTTTAGCTAAAATAATCCCATTTTGGATCATTGGGTTTATTGTGCTCACTATCGGATTTATTATTGCCTACTTGGTATATGGGCTGCTTCCTGCGGGAAGCTTTGGAACACTCTATATTGCAGCAGCAGTATTTATTCTCACGATGACCGGAATTGGCTTGGTTGTTTCTAATAAATCAGACACGATGCAACAAGCAATGATGATTGCCATGTTTTTCCTTGTAGTATTCATCTTAATGAGTGGCTTGCTTACACCAATTGCCTCCATGCCCCGCTGGGCACAATGGCTCACATATGGCAACCCGTTGCGCTACTATGCTGAAATTATGCGCTTTGTATATCTAAAAGGATGTACTATCTTTGACATATTGCCTCAATTAACTTCACTCCTTACTTTTGCCATAAGCGCAAACCTCTGGGCAGTAATAAGCTATAAGAAGAGGAACTAGTGAGCAGTAGTTTGATCATAATCGCTATTTATAGTTTTCTTCAAAAAACCTCTTATACAAATGCCTTTCTTCCGGCCGGTTGTAATAGATGGAGTAATTTGATGCGGAAATGGCGTAAACCGTAAGTGCCCTATCTTGAATGGAGGATTCAAATACATCATTTGTAGTTATAGCAATATAATAGTTCATAGCATCAGCTTTAGTTTTAAACCTTGTGATAGTAACCAACTGTTCATTCTGATTAATATAGAAATTGTTGATGTTGAATCTGTCTAAACGGAAATATGTATTGTTAAAATTAGAGACATCATATTTTATATCAGTCACTGTTTTTTTATGCACATCAACAAGAATAATAATATAGTGTTGTTCATTCAGGTCTATATTGAAAGGTGAGTTCAGTATCTCTATACTGGGTTCTGCTCCATCGTTTATCTCATTTCTCTCTTCTAGTAACAGTGTAACATCTGAGAATGTAGAGAGGAGAATTTTAGCTAATTCTGTTACCGGTTCACGGGGGTATTCTTTAATAATTTGGGTTAAAGCATTTTTTAAGGTATCTTGCCCTTGTGTCTGTCCAAGTGCAACAGCTCTTAAATAAGACGTTTTAGCAAGTACCGGCACTGTCTCTGTGTTTTCAAGCAGATTGTCTGCAAGTTGCACAACTCTATGCCACTGTTTTGCCTTATAGGCGCTATGAAGTTCTTCATATTTTCGTTCATTCTCTTTTGCTGCGTCTGCCAATCTTTTATAATAATCAGGGTCTAATATCAGTTTTGCATAATCGGTATTAGGATATTTTACAAGGATTACATTTTTAGCTTCTTCTGCCTTTGGGCTGTTTCTCAGTTTGCTGTAGTTAGTCCAAAGCAGGAAGTAGCATGGTAGCTCCAATTCATGATTTGGAAAACGCTTAATGAGTTTCTGCAACATCTCATTCGACCTTTTCAGGTCGTTTAGCTGGTCAAAATATATGATAGCTGCATTATATATTGCATTAGCAATCAACTCATTTGATATTTCTATAGCTTCGGGCGTCATTGGTAAATCTTGGGTATAATAGGCTGGCTTTTTAGGATCCGTCTCTCTTTTCGCTATCGGATTTCCATCTTCATCAAACTCCTCTTCAGCTTCTTCCTGTCCTCCTCCGTCGTTCATTAAAGCCATATCTTCAAACGAGATAGTTGTTTTATTGCTAATCCTCCAGTTATCTTCCAGCTTTCTATTTCCAAAACGCCTATAGAACTCTGTGGCACCTTGTGTTACCAATCCCGGATTGTAAAAATACCATTTGTTGCTTTGCCCTTGTGTATTTACATTAATATTGGCGAAGTTCTGCGTTTGGCTAAGAACCAACATTCTATCTGCTTCCTCTTTAGCCATACGACGCTCTTCTTCTGTATAATCGGCAATCATTTTATTTACCCAACGTGTTCTTTCACTTTCGCTCATTTTGGCGATACGCTGCAAACTGTCTTGCAATTGAATCGTATTTAAGTTATCCACTAAATCTCTTAAGATGGTTGCTTTTTGTATAATATTTTCACTGTTAGGAAAATTGCTTGGCAGCGACATAAGAGCAGTATCGTAGTATGCCTGTGCTTTCACATACTCTTCCTCTTCAAAATATATGTCGGCTAATGCTATGGATGAATATGTTCTTTGATAATTGTTGTTGATGTAGGCGGCTACCGATTTGGCAAGATAGAATTCTCTGTCGGCAATGTCATCATCAATTCGTGCAATTTCTGAGAAAGCATAATAGATTTGGTCGCGATAATCTTCATTTTTCGATTCCTTCAACATCTTGTTCAGCTCTTTCATGATAGTTCTCTTCGATAAGGGGGTTCCATCATAGTTCACAGCAAGACGTAATCGGGCATTAAATTCCATGTCATAATCAGGTGTTGTTCTTATCACTTTCAAAAACCAATTCTGAGCGGCTTTCCTGTCTTCCATGTTTTCATATAATTGTCCCAAAATAAAAAACAGGCGCACTCTAAAGTCTTTCTTTGGGCGATATTGCAGCGCCATTTTAATATTGTCAACAGCATCATCTACATCTCTATTCGGGGCATTCAAATGATATTCTGCCAGCGCTGAATGATACTGAAGTCTAACATTATTTGTGATTTTTCGCTTCTCTGTTTTCTTTTTATTTTTCGAACTACTTGAAAGCTTCTGCGCTTGTGAGGTTGGTTTCTTTTTTTTCTTGATAGCGCTTTTGCTTTTCGGTTTCGACTTTGTTTTCAATTCATCATCGTCTCTAATGGTACTTGATTTAATTTTACTTTGCCACAACAGCGGGGCTACTTCTTCCAAGTGTGACTGCGCCCGAACATAATAATCCTGTCTCATTTCAGCTCGTGCGAGCCAAATTGTAGCTTCCTCTACACTACCCCAATCTTTGTAAACATTAATAATGTAATTGAATACACGTTTTGCTTCATTATAGTCCTGTTTAAAGAAATAGGCTTTTCCCATCATTAAATAAGCGGTATTCATTGGCTTCACGTACTCTTTCCCTCGAATCATAATAGAATGTTTAAATACTGATTTCGAGGCTTTTTCAATAGCTCTGTCGAACGACGGGAATGCAGAAGTCAGGTCTTGTTTTGGAGGATAAAAATAGATAGGTAAAAGCTCTAAAAATTATCTTTTCTTTTTTTATCCAAGTCTGCAATTCCTTTATTTAATGCTTCTTTACCATTATAATTCACATTGTAGGTTGCAGTTACTGTATGATAGGCACGATTTGGGAAATTATTTTTTCGGGTAGAGCATGAAGCGCCAAGCATCAAAATAACGCTTAAAAGCAAAAGCCAAGATTTAGATTTATGTTTCAAAATGTTAGAAAATTTTATAATTTAACGAGCAATGACATTGAATATTTTACAAGGCCGCTGCGATAGCAATAGAATAGAGTTTAGTAAGAGAAGAGTCACCACGCGAAGAGAGTACGCAAGGTACTTTTGCGCCTGCCAAAAATGCGCCTACTTCTGCTTTATTGAATTTAGTACACAATTTATAAAAAACATTACCGCTTTCGATATTTGGGAAAAGTAACCCATCTGCATCACCGGCAACTCCGCCTGCTATCTTCTTTATCTGAGCCGTTTCTTCATCTACAGCTACATCCAAAGATAGAGGTCCGTCAATCAAAGCACCTGTTATTTGCCCTCTGTCTGCCATTTTGGCAAGAATTGCCGCGTCCACGCATGCGGTCATCCCGATTGACATCTGCTCGGTAGCGGCTATAATTGCCACTTTGGGCTGATTGATTCCAATTGCTTTTGCCGTTTTAATGATCTGTTGCAATATCAACTGTTTTTGTTTCAGATCGGGAGCGGGAATAATAGCGCAATCGCCCACAATGAGCAACTTGTGGTAGGCTGGATTTTCAAAAACGGCAATATGCGTAAGGGTGGCATTTGGTGGGCATAGCCCTCTCTCTTTATTCAAGATAGCCCGCATATATTTGTCGGTAGAAAGCGCTCCTTTCATTAGGATATCCGCTTCATTCCGGTTAATGAGGTCGCAACATTTTGTAGCAGCTCTCACATCGTCCAGTTCGTGAATAATGGTAAACTTATTGGATGCAATGTTTAACTGTTTGCACATTTGATAAATCATATTCTCGTCACCTACCAGAATGGCGTCCACAATATTGAGTTCTACTGCATGATTCACAGCTTCAATGGTGTGATCATCGGTGGCAAAAGCAGCAACCAACCGTTTCTTTGGTTTAGACTTCACTAAGTCAATTACTTGTGTTAATTTTGTCATCATTTTTTATAAAGATTTTTTAAGGGTAATGGTTTATTATAATAGCCTTGTGTTAATTTTTCTTTTACTTCACTGAATACATTAATGGTATATTCTACATCTTCCAGAGTATGCACAGCGGTGGGTATCAAACGTAGCATAAGTACCCCTTTGGGGATTACGGGGTAGGTAACAATGGAGCAAAATATTCCATAGTTCTCTCTTAGGTCAACCACCACATTTGTTCCTTCTTCCACACCACCTTCAAAGTAAACGGGCGTAACAGGCGATTCTGTTTTTCCAATATTAAATCCTTTCTCTCTCAATCCTTTTTGGAGGGCGTTTACAATAGTCCAAAGTTCTTCGCGAAGTTCGTTTTTATTTCTGAGGAGTTCCATGCGCTTTAACCCGCCGATCACCATAGGCATAGGGAGCGATTTAGCGAAGATTTGGGAGCGCATGTTAAAGCGGAGGTGGTCAACAATATTTCTTTCGGAGCATACAAATCCTCCTATTCCTGCCATACTCTTGGCAAAAGTTCCAAAAAAGATGTCCACACCGTCTGTACAACTAAGGTATTCTGCAACACCCGCGCCTGTTTTTCCCATTGTTCCGAAACCGTGCGCATCATCTACTAACAATCTGAAGGGGTATTCTTTCTTTAGTTCAACAATTTGGTCTAATTTTCCAATATCACCTGCCATTCCAAAGACCCCTTCGGTAATTACCAGTATCCCGCCTCCATTCTGTTCTGCCACCCGCACGGCATTATTTAGTTGCTTGCGCAAACTATCCATATCATTATGTTGAAATACAAAACGTTTGGCAAAACTCAAGCGCAGTCCGTCTAAAATACATGCGTGAGATTCGCTGTCATAAACAACGACATCGCGGCGGGTAGTCAATACATCTATAATGGACACCATTCCTTGATAACCGAAATTCATCAAATATCCGGCTGGTTTTCCGATAAAGTCAGCGAGTTCCTGTTCCAATTTTTTGTGATAGACACTATCTCCCGACATCATTCTGGCGCCCATGGGGTATCCCATTCCATAGTCTTTGGCGCCTTGTGCATCGGCTTCGCGCACTTCAGGGTGGTTGGCAAGTCCTAAATAGTTATTTAAACTCCATGTAAGCACTTCTTTGCCGTTAAAGGTCATTTTGGGTTTAATCTCCCCTTCCAATTTTGGAAACATAAAATAGCCGTCTGCCATATACTGGTACTGCCCTAATGGACCCGGCGTTTCTTTGATTCTTTGAAAAATATCTTTCATAATTAAAAAAGTTATGGCTTAATAAATCATCTTATTTAATATTGTATTGGCATTCAGAATTTAAAGATTCGAGAACTTTTTATTGGGTCAACATTAGCCTTACGCTTATTCCTGCCTCTACGTTCGAGTTTTGATATTGTGTAGAGATATATGGTTTGTTGAGTACATGGTTATAGTATAATCTCAATCCAACCATTGCGCTAATTTGGTATTCTGCAGATGCGTTGATCGTAAAATTGAGCATCCCTGATGATATTTGATTTATATCTTCGGCAATCTTTCTCAGCGTAGTTGTATTGTCGCGTACGGAAAAGCCTAAGATAATATTCAGGTCGCTCACAATTTGACGTTTTGCACCGGCAAAAGATATCCCTAATTTTAAATCTTTAAAACGATAACCTGCACTTATCGAAAACTCATTTGTTGACATTTCAGTGATCTGGTTGTTTGCAAAACTTAGAGATAGGTTTCTGCCTTTATTGTAATCTACTTTAACCATAAAACTGTTTGTTAAAGTCATATCAAAACCTATGAGGGGTCTAAAATTTTCTACCATAGAAATTTGGGAGATATTGTATTCCGGAATAAAGTTTTCTAGTGCATCATATTTTTTGGGGTTTCCGAGCGGGTCTGCTTCGAATAAGATATTCGATTGGTAATTACCAATCGAATAGGTGCAAGTATAGTTATGATTAACAGAGAAGTTTTGGAACACTTTCGCCATCACCTTAATTTTAGTTAGTCCGTTGTAGCGTAATTGCCAATTAGGTAACGGCACTGTAATAAAAGGCTTGTCAATTTTCATTTTCTCAGCATTTCTGCCCATATAAGTAGCCATAAAAGAGTACATTAGTACTTCTTGTGAAAGCGCGCTGTATCCTTTCGGGAATCTTAACGAATCTTCTCCTTGAGAATTAATATTTCCTTCGGCAATACGGTTAGCAATATCAATGCGCACTTCTCTGAATGCGTCAAAAATATCATCTCCCTTTTTGAATAATGTTCCTAAACCTACATAGGTGATATTAAAATTCCCTGTTGTCATTGGCGAAAAATTTTGCAACGCTCCATTTTCATCTGCTCTGAAATACGCTGTCATATTACTCGTGTAGGTACGGTTCGCCACTACGTCAATCCCGAAATCTTTAAATGGCTCTAATCGGGCTCGTAAATTAATAGTTTGGTTAAATCTCTCCTGGTAAGCGGTATTTAGGAAAGTATCTTTTGTAATCCAACTTCCATCTATTGCCATTTGGCGTATATCTGGCTGCCCGCCAAACACATACAAAAACCCCGGAGAATTTGTTGCAAAGTTAATACCAAACAGATTTGGAGCATGCATGTAGCCTGGCAGTACGCTTCCTTTTCCTTGCGACCAGTTTAGGTTCACATTACGAATCATCATTAAAAATCTCAATGTTCCATCTCCTATTATTTTACCATAATTAGGTCCTGTTTTCAAACTGTCTTTTTCAGATTTTTTCTTTTTTGGTTCTTCAGCAGGTTTTGCAGTTGCGGGTCTTCTTTGCTGTTGCGTGGGCGAGTTTATCTTCTTCAAATAGGGGATATTATTGTATAATGTTACCATATTTACCTGTCCGCTAAGTTGAATTTGATTGGAGTTATCAATTGTATGCCCCAGATTCACTAAAGATAGAGGAGCACCGGTATATCTATATTGCCCTGAATATCTAAAATTTGCGGTTAACCAGTTAAATATCGGTATTTTATTGATCGGGATCTGATAGGTAAGATCGAAGCGTTGATCAAAAGTATTCATTCTCCCTCCTGCTCCAAAAGAACGCCATACTGAATCTTTCTTTTCTCGGGTATCAATCATTCCTTGTGGCTCATCTAAACGCGCTCCTGCATTGGCGTTATAAGAGAATTTTAATGATGTCGTAATATCCCATTGTAAAGAATAGTTCCTCATCCAGTCGAAAGTTTTCACATAGCTGGTGTCCATAATAATATTTCCCTGGCTTTTAGGGCGATACTTAAATTCGTTAAAATCTCTGACGATAGAGGTCCTTATAGTAAAGCTTCTGGGAACCGGCGTAATATTGAGGTCTCTAATAATTTGTAGCCACGGCGATTTTAGTCCTTTCTTTTGTCCCACCTTGTAGTTTTTCGGGTTATGGTTAAAGGTATATCCAATCTCTCCTTCGTGACGTTTTTGGTTATCAAACTCCATATCCACATCAGTTCTCACCACTTCCGAATATGCATAAGAGAAATCTAAGTTTTCAATATCCCAGGGCCGAATTTTCAGAGGTTTGTTAAAGTTACGTTCTTTCCTTACATTTGTAAGATTTAAATTATTTCGTTTAACAATTTGGTTAGTAATCTTTCTAATAGAATCTCTTTCTGATTTTGAGTCATAAATTCTCAGATCTTCTTTTAGTTTCACATCAGGGTTAAGCGGATTATATTCGGGGATCTCTCCTTGCATGGAGAAGTCGTAGTGAATCGGGATTTTAATATTCCAATTTTGAGGAAAAAGCACTTTCCCGCCGTCAATGTTTGTTGCAAAATCAACCGAATATGTTGTAGCCAACTGTCGTTGCGTAACCGATTGGTCTAGTGTTCCAAATCCGGGCGATGTAATAGTACCGGAAAATGCGACATCTCCCACATCCGCTAGATTTAGTCGCATTCTTCCCAATGCAGCGGCTCCTGATCGGTCGTCAAAATCGGTTAAACGTAACTCATTAACCCAAACCTCTACCGATTTTGGGAGCATATCGTCGCCATCATTTGTGTGTCTTCTTTTAGGATTGCGTACTCCGATCATTATGGTAGTAACACTTCCCAAGTTTGGCATCCCCACCACCGAAATCCTGTCTCTGTTTGCGTTAATATACTCATGATAGGGCAATGTAATACTAATGTGTTGCCCTGATCGCAACTTAATATTTCTACGCTGTTTAATATTCACAAGCGAGTCTAAAATGATAGTGAGGCGGTTTTCAATAGGCCAAATATAGGCGGTATCATTGTTAAACCACGGTGAGAGTTTTGCTGGCAGCTCGTATTCATAGTAGTTTTGAGTAAAGTCTGAGCCTAAACGTATAAACACAGTAATATCTCCATCTCTAACATCTTCGTTTTCAAACATTTTTTCTGCGTGCACAAACAATTCCAGATTTTTGAACTGTCGCATATCAAAATTCACGCTTTTATATATTGCACGAGCATCTCCATCCTGCAGGTTTTTTACTTTCATACTCACCGACTGTTCGTTTTCCTGATAGGTATCCATCCCGCCATATATTCTACCACGGTCAATACCCGGAGGAATTTTATAGTTGATCGGGGTTCTGGTTCCGTTTTCTTCCAAACTTACTGTTCCCACTAAAAATTCAGTATTTTCATCAGGTGTTCCGGGCAAGTACTCGCCATCTTCTAAAAGGTCTTGAGTATAAGTTCTCCAAGTATTACGCACTAGCTCAAAAGTAGCAAAGCGCAAAATGGTAGTATCTTCAAAACCTCGCAGAAAAACGCGCAAAAATCTGATTGAATTAAAGCCATTAATAGCGCCAATAGCCTCTTCCGGGTTTTTTACAGGAATACGAAACTGATACCATGTAGTAACAGGCTTGGTGCCATTAGGAAGCCTTTCCGGAGTTGCATCCATATAATCATTGATATAATTCTGCCCCACAGCATTTTTATTAATCATATTTGGATGAATATCTATACTCCATTGGTAATATTTTTCGTCTTCACTCATCGTGTTATCGTTGTTAATGTCCTCACTATTAGGCATGCTTGATGAGATAGACAGCACGTTGTTAGGTAAATCTCCATTAAAGTTTTCGGTTGAGTTTCCTTCTGAGTTGTTATAATACTTATAGCGCTCTACAATTCCAGCATTCCGGCTATCCCAGTAATCTCCTCTGCAAAACCTGTAGTCGTCTCCCGATGGGTCGTTCCATGCATTCTCATAAGCCCGCGAGCTTGTTCCAAAAGTTTCTCTTATTAGCGACAAATAACTTTCATTAAAAAAATCTCTTTCTCTCTCTGTTGGAAGTCCGTCATAGCCAACATCCTGATTTCGTCTTGCAGTTGTATTATTTTCGAATGCGTTCACAATTTGTTGAATGGTAGGTACACGCCCCCAGACAGTAAATTCACAGTTTTCGTCAGAGCCATCTGGTGGCATTCCATCTTCAAAAAACTTCTTGCCATCTCGTAAGATATCTTCTGATACATCACCAAGATTAAAATAGAGTTTTCCACCTTTGTGGTTTGGATTTTCAATAAAAGGGTCCATCAGCCAAAACTCTATATATTCAAAGTTGTTGGCTTCAAAGTCGGTATTGTCAAATCTTCTCATCATTCCTCCCCATCTGGAAGCAGGGTCTATCAAAGATCCGTCATCATTTATTCCTTTTGAGAACCCTTCACGACCATCCACATCATAGTTATAAGGTCCTTTTTCAGCAGGATAAAAAGCCATATTAAGCACAGGCATATAAGTATTTATGGCAATACTTGCATATTCTTTTCTGGGGAAGAGTTCCGGTTCATAAACTGCACGGGCGTATGGTTTCGACTGTTCATCTCTGCTGATATTTGCAGGGGTTGCTGTAGTATTGTTATAAAACAGTTGGTCAATAATATACCAAGAGAAGCGGGCTCTATTATATCCGTAAGCCAATTGATAACGCGGATGAGCATTTGTGTCCACATAGGCTTCAATAAATTTATCAGGTTGTCCTTGCGGAGTAGAGGCCAGATTCCAGTATGAAAACTGCCGCAAGTCAACCGTTGAGCGCGCTCCTTCGAAATCATCTATATAGGTAGTTCCTTTCTTTCCAATAGATCTGCTATGCCCCGGCACAAAATGTGCAAACTCTCCCTCTACTTGAAAGGTAGATTCAGTAGTAGTGCTATGAAACGGCAGAAAATCAACAAGTTTAGTAACCCATGGGACTTTTGTTTTATAGGCAAAATTCATGCCCCATATCATGTTATTAATAGGCTCATTCCCATAATTGACTTTTTGTGTCAAAGGGCGTTCACTCATATTTAGCAGGGTAGCGCCAATTACAAAATTCTCATTAAATTTATACTCTGCATTTAAACCAAAGAAACGTTTTTTATTAATCCCAAACATGGAATTATTTTCAACAGAAATAGATATGGGTGTTCCCGATTTTAATATTCCTTCGTTTGTAATGGTAACTTTCCCCATGCTGTAATTTACGGTATAGTCAATATTTTCAATTAATTTCATTCCGCCGGCATTTACCACTACCGATCCTTGTGGAATATTCCATGCGTTTAAGTCATATTCAGCTCCGTAAGCCGATCGGTATTGTCCTTCCAAATAGTATTTGTTTTTTCCGGTCTCCTGCTGCGCCATGGTTTTTGTCGTCGTATAAAGCAGATCGAACGCATATTTATCTGCCCAACCTTCATCATCAGCCGAATTTGATCCGCGTAGAATAGCTTCTCTCATATCTTTTCCAAACGGCTCAATAGTGGGGAAGAATATTTTTCCTGTACGGGAAACTATTGTCCCTCCGGCGATATCGGCACCGTCAATAAAGTCGAAAACACCATCAGGGTACGGGTCTAATTGAGTATTCAAACTGTCTAAGCCCATTAAACGAATTAACGGGATTCCCTGTTTAGAACTATTTGTAAAGAATCCGTTAGGAATCCCCTCTTCATCACCTGTAAAAAGGACATTTAATCTAAATTTCTCAGAAGAGATTTGGTATCCGCCAATGCTGTAAACGTTTTTCATCATCAACTTCCACAGAGGACCCTTTGTGTTTAAGTTCGTACTTTTCAATAATTTTACACGAATAGATCCAGGTGCAAAAACTTCGTTTGAAAATTCACCTACCTGATAAACATTGTTATCTCCAATTACCTGGTATTGAAATGCTACTGCTAATACTTGGTCGGCATAGAGTGGCGTATTTAAAGAGACGAAGCCCAATTTAGAGTTGAATGTATATTCATTTGGCGAGAGCAAGCGCGCATTTTCCACCTTTTCGTAGTCTACGCCTGCATCCAAGCCCTTCATTCTCAGGTATTTTGTTACCTCACTAATATCTCTGATTTGAGAGCTGTCAATAATGGGTGGATTTCCAAACATATTGTTACTTCCATTGCTTGGAGGCCCACCAAATCCGGTAAAGATACTATTGGAAGGGTTTGACTCTCCCAAATCTGTAAATGCTACTATGTTACGATTTTCCGTTATTGCTGCTCCGATATTGGTGCGCCAAACTTCAATTTTTGTAATCACAATATTTGAACTTATCAGCGGCAACTTAGAGAGCGCTTGATTATAATTGTCTCTAAAATATTGCGCAATAAAAAAGTGTTTGTTGTCTTCGTATTCATCTGCGCGAAAATAGAACTCTTGCGTTTGCGCTCCTCCGGTAACATTAATGGTTTGTTTTTGAGAAGATGTTTCGGAGGCTACTGCTGTAATATTAAATTTTCCAAATCTTAGCCCTACTTTAAGACCAAATAGCGTTTGGCTTCCTGTAATAAGCGAACTGTTTAACGGCATTGTAACATCTCCAAATTCAAGCAATTGAAGGATGTCATCTTCTTTACCTTCATACTTGAGTTTCATCTTGTTGTCGAAGTCAAAATTTGATTCGGTATTATAATTTAAGTTAAAACTGATTTTATCTCCAATTTTAGCCATTAAGCTCAATTGAATTTTGGCGTCGAATTTAAAATCTGTTCTTCTGCGCATGCGCTCGGTAATATTTGGGTTTCTATTGTTATTATGTATAATACCAAATATAAGTTCTACATTTCCGGCGGGTCGGATGTCAATGATGTTGCTCCCGAATATGGTTTCAAAAACATCACCTCCTACACGCAGTTGAGGAATAAGCCCTCCACCGCCCCTTCTGTTAGGACCGGATACGTAGGATGCCCCCTTTTCGCGCCAGTAATTTCTTATTTCCTGTTGTAAGTCATATCCAATATATTCATTCACATCCATTGAAGCAGCCGGCCCAAAAGGAGTTGACCCGATTTTATTTTGAAAACGATACGAATGTGTATTTGGGTCATATTCTATTTCACGGGAAAACGCCGGAGGAGTATTTAGGTGAAATGGAGAATAGAACTCTGTTTCAAGCGGGTTGTTTTCGGGATTTGGGACATTAGATCGCAGCCCTGTATCTGGAGGGGCAATTGGTGTTTCAAAGAGGTCGTAACCACTATAATAATTATTCTCATCTTCCGATAAATAATAAGAGGGGGCAAATTGTTCCCCTAAACGTGAAGTTTGGGGAGCTGGTATTGCTAAAACTGCTGAATATAAAACAAATACAATAAGCGCAGGGATGATGTAAAATTTTGCTTGTTTCCCGAAAATCACGATAGTGTTAGTTAGTCTGAATTCTTGTTATAATACTTTTAACGCCTTCTTTATCAATTCTTCTATTGACAAATTCGTGCCTTCGGCACGAATAATTTTTTCCAACGCGCTGTCGGCAGAATTTTTTGCAAAACCCAACGACAACAAAGCAAATAACGCTTCCCCTCTGTTATTATTATAAGAAATTGAGATTTTTTCAACATTATGGGGTGTATTCTTTCCAATCTTATCTTTCAGGTCAATGATTACTCTCTGTGCTGTTTTAAGTCCAATCCCTTTTACACTCTGAATAGCTCTAACATTTTCTGTAGCAATGGCATTTATCAACTCATCTGTACTTAACGACGACAAAATCAAGCGCGCTGTATTAACGCCAATGCCATTTACGGTAATAAGCAGGCGGAACAAGATCCGCTCTTCCTCTGTATAGAAACCAAATAGTTGATGTGCGTCTTCCTTAATGACATAGTGGGTTAACAGCTTCACATTTTCTATTTCTTTCAGTTGAGAAAAAGTGGCTAATGAGATATGGATACAGTATGCCACTCCTCCAACCGTTTCAATAACCACATAAGCAGGATTCTTTTCTACTATGGCGCCTTTTATATAAGTAATCATATAATTCTATTTTTAAGTTAAAGTTCAAATTTCATCTAATCACCTGTAACCCTTTCATTATTGATTTTTTTGCTATATATTCTTTAAAATAAAATGGCTCAAAATAAGCCACATCTTCAAATTGTTTGCTTTCAAATTTCGACAATGCGGGATGTAACATATTCTGTGCTACTAAGGTGGATTCTATAAAATAAGCATTTGGGTGTTGTATAAAGGATTTACATTTTATCATTCCGTTTCCACAGAAATAGATGATGTTATTTTCTAATTCCCTGCAAAAAAAATCTTTGTCAATAATTTTGCTTTCAACCTGAGTAATTGGTTCTCCATTTTTATTGAACAGTGCGGTAAAAACCTCCATGCGCCGCGCATCAATCATAGGGCAGAATAGAATATTTTGCCCTTCGTTCTGTTGGTCTAAAGCACCAAAAACGATACTTTGCAAAGTAGAAATGCCAATAAGCGGAATGTTTAAAGCATAACAAATTCCTTTTGCCGTTGAAGCGCCAATACGCAAACCCGTATATGAGCCGGGCCCAATACTCAATACTACACCACTAAGTTCGGAAATACTGCAGTTGCCTTCCAGCAGAACACGCTCTATAAATGGAAACAGATGCTCTGTGTGTGAGTTCCCTTTCTCTAAGCATCTATCAGCAATAATTTCAGAACCTTTCGATAAAGCAACCGAACAAACTTCGGTAGCAGACTCAAGAAGAAGCAATTTCTGAGACATTAAGCGGGGTTTAAAATTTTATAATAGTTTCAAATCAAAATATTTAATTTTTCAATAAATCTCTGCGATTTGTGCATTAGTTCATACATCAGTGTATCATTTTCTACGAAAGGTATCTGTTTTCGATAATTGAGTAAAAGACTTTCCAATATAGACGATGTTTTTAGTGGTCGGCGAAATTCTAATGCTTGGGCAGCATTCAAAAGTTCTATCGCCAACACTTTTTCTACATTATTGATAACGAGATAAGCTTTTGTAGCAGCATTGGCGCCCATACTTACGTGGTCTTCCTGACCCTGCGACGATTCTATGGAATCGGCAGAAGCGGGCATACAGAAGGCTTTGTTTTGACTTACAATAGACGCTGCTGTATATTGTGGAATCATAAAGCCTGAGTTAAGTCCGGTGTTTTTCACCAAGAACGAAGGCAAAGCTCTCTTTCCTGAAATGAGCTGATAAATACGCCGTTCTGAGATATTGGCAAGCTCCGACATTGCCAAGGTTAAGAAGTCAATAACTAATGCTAAGGGCTGTCCGTGAAAGTTCCCTGCCGAGATTATCAAATCCTCGTCGGGAAAAATAGTGGGATTGTCGGTAACGGAATTTATTTCCGTTTCAACCACTGTTTTTATATACTGAATAGTATCTTTTGTGGCGCCGTGTACTTGCGGAATACAACGGAAAGAGTAAGGGTCTTGCACGTGCTCTTTTTTAAGCGAGATAATTTCAGAATCTTCCAAAAATTCAGTGATATTGGCAGCAGTGACAAGTTGCCCAATATGAGGTCGTGCCAAATGTACCAAAACATGGAAAGGCTCAAGTGTCCCGTGAAAAGCATCTAACGACAGAGCGGCGATCATATCTGCCAAATAGGATAGTTTTTCCGATTTTAACAATAACCACGTGGCGTATGCACTCATAAACTGTGTACCATTCAATAATGCCAATCCCTCTTTCGATTGCAGGGTGATGGGTTCCCATCCGAATTTGGTGTTTACCTCTACAGCTTTATACTTTTTACCTTTGAAATACACCTCCCCCAAGTTGAGTAAAGGTAAAACAAGATGCGCTAACGGAGCTAGGTCGCCCGAAGCCCCCAACGACCCCTGTTGATATACCACAGGAAATATATCGTTATTAAAAAAGCCAATTAAACGTTCAATAGTAGCCACTTGCACGCCAGAGTTGCCATACGACAGCGATTGAATTTTCAGGAGCAACATTAACTTTACGATCTCTTTCGGAACTTCATCGCCGAAACCGCAAGCGTGCGAAATTACCAGATTGCATTGCAATTGCGAAAGATCTTCTTTAGAAATACTTGTGTTGCACAACGAACCAAAGCCGGTAGTAATGCCATACACAGGTGTTGTTTGGCGATCTATCTTGTTATCCAAATAAGCACGGCACTTCTCTACAGCATTTATTGATTCTTCCGAAAGCTCAATTTTGATCCTCTTTTGAATGATGTTGTGGATGGTTTTGAGAGATAGCAGTTCATGTGAAATGAGGTGTTTTTTCATAATTATTTATTTTCTTGATATTTATAAACAAAAATTGATGCGGTCAAAAATAGGAGAAATTTTTTCTGATTGCGTCAATCGGAGAAATCTTTTTAGAAATATAGATCACCGGCAATAAGAGCGTGAGTAGGCACGCCGAAAAAACAAGCAGATTTATCCATAGCAATGTTACAGGATAAATCGCTACGGGAATGTACGAGACATAATATACTTCAGGATCTAACGGGATGAGGTGTAGCATTGCCTGTAGTATACCTATTACAAGCCCGAGTATATTCCCCCATATCAGTCCGCGCAAGATCAGTCGCGAAGCAATAACCAAAAACAGTTTTACAACACTACTGTGATTTAATCCCATCGTTTTTAAAATACCTATATTTCTGGTTTGCTCTAAAACGATTATAAAAAATGTGGAAATCATGGTAATAACACAAACAATAATGGTGATAACGAGTAAAACTATGGCATTTGTATCTGACAATGCCAACCATTCAAAAATATTGGAATAGAGCTGTTTTATTGTTTCTGCTTTCAAGTTATAGGGGATCTCTGTATGTATATACTCTGCTAATGTTTCTAATTGATTGTAATCATCAATCAGCAGCCCAATACCGCTAACTTGTGTAGAGCTCCAATTATTTAACTTCTGCACATGGCGCAAATCAATCAAAATAAACCTGTTATCCACTTCAGGAAGCTCTGTTTGATAGATACCTTCAACAATGAAATTTCGTTGTCGGGGTGGATCTTGTACAAAATATGCTCCCACCTTATCGCCAACCTGTAACTGCAATTTTGAAGATAATATTTTCGAAATAAGTATTTTATCACTAATAGAGTCTCTACAAAATAGCAGCGAGTTGCCGGCGATGATTTGTGGGGAGAATAACTCCCAAGTAAAAGTAGAGTCAATGCCATACAAAATAACACCTTCCACCTGATTTTGAGTTTTTAAAATCCCTACTTTTGTAGCATAAAATTGCATGTTTTTAATATGCTGATTTTGAGACAATTTATCAACAAACGATTGGTCTCTATCAAAGGGCAGAAGATCGTAAGAATAGTTCTGCTCCATACTTGAGACTCTAATATGCGTACCCAAACTTAACATCTTGTTTCGAATCTCTTTTTTGTAGCCAGCGGTAATAAAAAGCGCTAATAACATGAGCGTTACACCTAAAGCTACTCCTGCAATGGTTATCTTTACAATTGGCTTGGAGTAGTTGCCCTGCTCCGACTTCAGGAGTGCTTTAGAAAGGACAAAAAGGTTCATTATATCTTAAATTTTAAATTTGAATAATCTGTGCTGCTTTCTCTACAGTAGAAAGTTTGTGCGTAATCATAATCACTGTTTTTTCTTTCATCAATTCATCAATTGCATCATGCACTTTTTTCCCTGATTCCATATCTAATGCGCTGGTAGCTTCGTCTAGGATGAGAATAGGGGCGTTGCGCAAAATGGCGCGGGCAATACTGAGCCGCTGCCGTTGCCCACCGGAAAGCGATAATCCTCTGTCGCTTAAAACTGTATTAAATTTCTCAGGAAGCTCTTCTATAAAATCTATTGCGTGTGCCACTTCCGCCGCTGCTTTTACCTTTTCAAAAGGCACATCTTGTAAGCCGTATGCTATATTATTGTATACAGTATCATTAAACAAAACAATATCTTGTGTAACCAAGGCAAACAAACTCCGCAAATCATCAATCACATACTCTTTTATATTAATGCCGTCAATTAATATTTCCCCGGCGGTTATATCGTAAAATCTTGGAAGCAAATCAATCAGTGTGCTTTTTCCCATACCGGACGCACCGGAAATGACGCAAATATCCCCTTTTTTTATAGTAAACGACATGTTATCAATAACTTTCACCTCACCATTATAAGAAAAAGTAACATTTTTATATTCAATTTTATCTTTGACGTCGTGAATAGCAATAGCGTTTTCTGCTTGCACAATTTTTTCATCTGCATGTAAAATCTCCTCTACTCTTTCCAAAACCGCTGTTCCTCTTCTGTAATTGGCAAAAGCAGCGGCTATATTTTTTGCAGGGTTAATAATTTGGGTAATGAGTGCGATATGCACAATAAAGAGGGGTGCCGACAAATCGCCTGTTCCGTTCACCACTTGCCAACCGCCAAAAACCAAGATAATCATCACTACGGTTACGCCCAAAAATTCGCTCAAAGGCGAAGCCAAATCAATATTCCATAAAATCTGTTTGTATAATTTGGAATATTTTTTGTTCTCATTATCAAAAACATGTTCTGCATGCTGCTGTGCATTAAATCCTTTCACAATTCTTAAGCCGGATAATGATTCTTCGAGGTGAGAAAACAGTCTGCCTATACCCTCCTTAGAAGCTATCGATTTTTTTTTTAATTTTCTTGACACCAATGAGATAAAAAAGCCTGCAACTGGAAGCAGAAGTATGGTAAAAAGCGTTAGTTGGTAATCAATAAAAAAAAGTGTTACAAGATAAATCAAAACTGTAACGGGGTCTGCAAGAAACTGTTGAAAAGAGCGGAGTAGCGTATTTTCCAATTCCTGAACATCGTTTACCGCCCTTGAAACAACATCTCCCCGTTTCTTTTGAGAAAAATAGGACAGTGGCAAAATGGTTATCTTTTCGTAAATTTCATTCCTTATTTTTTGAATAAACCTGCTTTTTACTGTCGCCATTAACCACGAAGATATAATGGTAAACAGATTTTTCAAAACAAAAAAACAGATTACAGTGCACACCATAGCCACCATAGATGTTGTGAGTGTTTGAGTACCAGTTATTTTAGATAAAAAAGAAAGAAAAAATGAACTCAATGGAGATAAATCGTTCAAATTTTTCACAAAGATTAGATTCATGAATGGTTCTAGTAAAAATAGAGACAGAATAGCAAAAAACGCCGCAAGGAAGTTGCATAGAGCAATAGCACAAAGTCTTAATTTGTAGTTTTTTATTCTTGAAAAGAGTAAATTTTGTTTGAACATTGCGTTCAGCAAAAATACTTTTTTTTCACTATTAACCAATGAATTTTAAATCAAACCATATTTTTGCACTTTTAAACTATGAACCTGTCCGTCATCGTCAAAAGTTGGTGTAACCAAAGTATTACCACAAGTATCAAGATTTTTAAAGTTATGATACCCGTTTCTGTTTTGGTAAAAATATTGCAGGAAACAGGTTTAATTGTGTATATTGGAAAAGCGTTAGCGCCATTTATGAGCGTAATGGGGTTGCCGGGTGAGATGGGGTTAGTGTGGGCGTCAGCGATGTTAGGCAATATCTACGCCGGAATCATTACCTATTTTTCTATCGGCGTAAGTTTAACAACCGCAGAAGTCACTGTTTTGTCCACAGTTATCTTAATTGCCCACACATTACCCGTTGAATTAGCCATTACTCAAAAAGCGGGCGTGAAAGCCATAACTGCATTTTTCTTCAGATTTCTAATGGGATTTATCGCAGGAATCGTTTTATATCAATTATATAGTGTTTTTAACCTATACCAAAACCTTCAGACAGGTATAGAAGAAATTGTAGCAATTCCTGAAAACGCCACTTGGGGCGCATGGGTGCTCGGAGAATTGAAAAGCTATGCATTCGTTTTTTGCTATATTACCGCATTGATTATCCTCATGGATTTATTAAAACGAATTGGGGTGATTGAAAAAATTAACCAATGGTTTTATCCTGTGCTAAAATTCTTAGGTATCGGGAAAGAAGTAATTCCAATCACAGTAATCGGCATGACGCTAGGCTTGGCATATGGTGGTGGGCTTATCATTAATGAAGTGAATCAAACCAAATTAAAGCGCCGCAATGTATGCTATGCTTTAATGCTCATGTCTCTACTTCACAGCGTTGTAGAAGATTCAATACTTATGATCTCTATCGGCGCCAAAGTTTCTGGAGTATTTGTTTTCAGGTTTTTTTTCAGCTTAACTACCATGTATGTTTTTGTTAAAATAACGCAAAACTGGAGCGAAAAACAGATGAAAAAGTGGTTTTATTCAGGAAAAAATTGATTTAAAATTTAAAACTATCAACTTATCATTGTTTTATCACTTTTTTTACCACCATCCCTTTTCCCGTAGTTATTTTTAAGAAATAAAGCCCGGAATTCAGGTGCGAAATATTGATGAGATAATGAGATGATGAGGAAATTAGATGATGAGATGATAGTTTTCTTCCGAAAACATCAAAAATTTCAACATTCCTAATTTCTAAGTCTTCATTCCTTATTCTTAATTCTCCCGTCGTGGGGTTGGGGTAAAGTTGTAAAGAGGTGGCATCCCGCACTTCTACCATGCCTGCATGGTTTTCAAAATTGGCGACCAGTTTTATATTCTCGGTTACAGTAAAGCTGTAGAGGTTATTGGTGGAAACTTCTACATCATCTACCGTCCAGTTTATAAATTTGCAGCCCAAGTTTGTAACGGCTTCTACTGTTGCCACGATATCTGTTTCATAAAGTCCGTTGCCGGTTGTATAGCCATATTCAATATGGTTTGGCAGTGGATTAACCAAAATCCCGCCACCAAGAATATCAAATCTATTCCATACATTAGCGTTTTGGTAGAGAGCAACTGCGCTATTTGGTACCTTCAACGTAATGTGGCTCATAGGCGGAAGCAGACACAAATCGTGGGCGGAAAAAACGCATGGACTTATGGCGATAGGGTTAGGATTTAGATTTGTTATCAAAGACAAATTATAGCAGGCTGCAAAAGCTCTTACCCCAAGCGTTGTAACAGTTTCTGGTATTGTTATCACAACGAGTTCTTTACAACCATCAAATGCGCTCTTTTCAACACTTGTTACACCATTAGGAATGATAACAGAGGTTAAAGCGGTGCATTTCATAAAACAAGAACTTGCAATTCTTTCTACACCATTCGGTATAGTAATAGCGGTTAGCGCTTCACAGAAGCTAAAAGCCTCATCTTCAATGCTTTTTAAATAGTCAGGGGTGGTTATGGAAGCCAAGCTTGTACATTTTGAAAAAGCAAATGCGCCAATACTTTTTGTGGTGCTGGGAATAGCCACCGATGTTAAATTTACACAAGAAAAGAAAGCATAATTTTCAATGCTTGTTACACCGGCAGGCACAATATAGTTGTTGGTTTTTGCAGCAGGGCAACAAATTAAAGAGGTTTTATCCTTATTGAATAAAACGCCGTTTTCGGAAGCATACATACTATTTTCTTTTTCAACATCAATAGCTATTAGTTTGTTACAATACATAAAAGCGAACTCGCCAATACTTGTCAGGCTGCCGGGTATGGTAATAGTTTTTAATTGAGTAGCTGCATGAAAAGCCTTGCTCCCAATAGTTTTTACGCCATTTGGTATTTCAATTGAGGCAAGCGCCATACAATAACTAAAAGCTTCATTCCCAATACGGGTTATACTATTTGGGATGATAATAGAAGTAAATTTATCACAGCCGTAAAAAGCTCTGTTCCCAATACTTAAAACGCCAGTATCAATAATAACCGTATTAAAATAATCGCTTGCTACATACCATGGCGCATAGTAAACATTATAGTCCGGCATCTCTCCTACTCCACTAATAGTAAGTGTGCCGGTATTTTTGTTTAGATTCCATGTAAGTGGACCTGTTTCACCGCCATATTGTGCAAAAGCACCTGTTATTTTCAACAGTATGGTAACTGCAAAAAATAGGAGACCTGTTTTCATTGTTTTACTATTTTTTTCATAAACACTCCTTTTTCTTATATAAATTTTGCTTTTCATTTTTTTTGTTTAAAAATAATGATATTAAAGTGCAAAAGAAACATTTTTTTTATTAATGTATCTTTGCACCCTCAAAAAAACACTACTATATGAACAGAACATATTCTTTCAAGTTGATTTTCTTGGTATTAACATTGTTGAGTGCTTGTCATCATCTCTCTGCCCCAAAGCCTTCTCATAAACTTCATATAGATGCCGTAGCTGAAATTATTGCCGACTGCTATTTCTTGGAAGGTGAGATTTATGTGAAACAAAAAACTTACAATATGAAAGACTACGCAATAGTAAAATATGACTCATTTTTTGAAAAACGTGGGATTACAAAAGAGATATTTGTTGAAAATGTGAAATATTATTTTACAAATGAAAAATATGCAGAAAAAATCATGAATAAAGTGGATGAGATTGTAGAACAACGTGTTGCCTTATTAAGGGATTCTTTAAACAAAGAACAATAATGGGACTACGCATCGCGCTTTCTTTGCTCTTATTTATTTCTTATCTGCCCATAAGAGTTTTATATGTGTTGTTTTATCCGTTTTATCTTTTTATTCATTATATCATAAGATATAGAAAAGCCATTACGATAGAAAATCTATTACTCTCATTTCCTGAAAAATCTCTCTCTGAAATCTATTTGCTTTACAAACTGTTCCATAAACATTTAGCCGATATTGGCGCTGAAATGGTAAAAATGTTGTCTATTTCAAAAAAAAGTGTTGAAAAGAGATACAAATGTATAAATCCTGAGATTGTGAATCAATTTTACCGACAGAGAAAGAGTGTAATTCTTATTTCAAGCCACTATAACAATTGGGAATGGATGGTGTTGCGTTTAGATGAGATGTTTCTGCATCACGGTATTGGTGTTGGAAAAGCCAATACTAACAAAACTTTTGAAAAATGGATCAATAAAAGAAGGACTCGTTTTGGCACAGAGGTAATTTTCGCAGATAAGATTAGAGAAACCTTTGAAAACTACAACAGCCAAAATAGGTTATGCGCTTATATGATGCTCGGAGACCAATCGCCAAACAATCTCAAGAAAAGCCATATTACCACTTTCCTGAACCAAGAATCGTGTATGATTTACGGACCTGAATATTTTGGTAAAAAATACGATTTGCCTGTTATCTATTATGAAGTAATAAAAACAAAACGAGGATTTTATGAGGTTCATTTAGAATTGATTACAGAAAAACCTATAGAAACTGCCAACGGAGAAATCATTGAAAAGTATGTGCAATTATTGGAAAAAACAATAAAAAAAGCTCCGCAGTTTTGGCTTTGGAGCCACAGGAGGTGGAAGAATAGATATTAGAATGTAAATCCCAGTCATCAGTGAGAGTGCTGTTTCTGTAACTTTCCTCGCACTCAAATTCCACATCGCACTCCGAACAGCACCTTAGCCCGAACTTGATACGATATTCGCATTCAAGGAATTTCTTTGTTGAAAAATCAGTATTCATAATAGAAAAGCCCAAAATAACTGTAGGACAGACAGCGTTAAAAATTAAATTGAAAATCAATATTTTCAAGTATTTTTAAGGCGTCTTAGCCTTTAAAAAATGTGTCATTAATACTTTTAATTTATTTTAAACGTTCGATATTGAAATAAATATACTTTTGTGCTTATGAAAAAAGATAGGCAAATGGTTTATGGACATAGCCAAATATGTGGCTACGGCTGTATTAATATCATCGTTTTTAGGAGGATTACAGCAGAAATGGCTAATGTACGTTATGGGAATAGTGGTAGTAGGAGTATTCTTATTTTTGGGAATGTTTTATATTAATGACAAAAAAAACTAAAAAGAAAATCGTTAAAAATTAATGCTATGGAATTTATTTTTGTTAGTGCTTGTATAATTGGAATTGGAGTATTCTTTATTCTTTTTGGTCGCACAAAAGCAGGTAAAAGGTTTTTTGGCGAATTGCAAGAGGAATAAACAGTCTCATGTAAATCAATAGTTTTTTAACAGAAAGAGGAAGCCAACCGACTCCCCCTTTTCTGCTAATGGACTAAATGCTCTGTTTTACGCCCTCGCCAAAAGTTATAAAATATTAGCATTTAACCGAATTTATTAAAATGTCTTAGCACTTACTTATCAGTATGTAAATGAAACCCATAGTTCGTCATCAATATACATTTGTGTCGGAAAGCCGTTATCATCGTATTCATATGATAATTCGCATGTGTGTTCAGAACTGTTTATATTTGAATAATGCTCTGTTATATTGTTTTTAAAGGAAACGAAAAATTCAGGCTGGAAAGAAAAAAAAGTTGCACTTATAAAAATAGACACCCATTTTGGAGTTTCGCAGTGCCAAAATGGTGATTTATTATTGTCGTACTTATACCAGGAGTAGTTAGAATTATCATCTTTTGCAGACACCATATTACTATTCAAATATTGAAATGTAATATCATAGAAATTTAATGGATATCCATCGTCGTTTAATTTTATGATGCACTCAGGCATAAATGAGTTAAATACAGTAATTTCATTTCCTTTTTTTGAAAACTCACAGATATAGTAGCTGCCATCGCTGTATGCTATACATTTAACCAAATCATTTCCAGTATAAAAAAATTGGAAATAAGGAAAAGTAGGCATTTCACCCCTTCTTAAATATACTGCTGTTATACGGTTTTTTTTGTCATACTCGAAATCCAATGAACCATATGTATCATAAGTTGTTATCGTTTTTACCAACTGTACTTTCTCATTTCCGTTTTCGTCGTCATCAGGTTTACATGCCGTAAATACAGCCGATATAGCAAAAATTGCTATAAGCAAATAAGTTAAAAATCTATTATGTAACATCTTTAAATCCCTTATTCGTGTCGGGCGCAACTTTTAAGTTTATTGTGTTTTATTCATAATAAATGTACCTACTTTTTCCTGCTTTTTT
>Ga0123353_10001007_pt1 | contig 34467 bp, 19 predicted proteins | sample TergutLab28metaG_3_FD_92763 | JGI IMG/M metagenome (GOLD analysis project Ga0123353, IMG submission 92763) | Labiotermes labralis P3 segment gut microbial communities from Petit-Saut dam, French Guiana - Lab288 P3 | ecosystem: Host-associated > Arthropoda: Insects > Digestive system > Gut ... | reverse complement strand
CCAGCGGGGGAGATTGGTTTGCCGATTGCCCCGCCAGCGGGGGAGATTGGTTTGCCGATTGCCCCGCCAGCGGGGGAGAATTGAATCGCAAAGATACACTTCTAAAAGGCGTTTGTCAAGGGTGAAAAAAATAATAGCACCTCAAAAAAAAACTTAACCGTTTTTTTTTGCATTAAAATCGATAATCAAAATATTATATATTTGCCGAAAGATTTTTTTATAGCATTACCCATTAAAACCATTTATTTATGAGAACGTTTACAATTTTAAAAACTATTTTAATTAGCGTTTTAACGCTCTTTTTATTCAACAATGTTTCCTTTGCGCAAGGAACCACTCTTTTTCAAAATTTTGAAGCGGGTGTTTGGGCAGGAACTAATTATACTCTTCGCACGGTTACCGATGACTTCGGTCCTTGGTCTGTTACCGGAGTAGGAACTATGGCTGATGGCGATCGTTTTCGCGATGCGCGAAGTGTTCGCTTACGCGGAAATTCCGGCGATAATTGTTATATTCAAATGGGGTTTGACAAACAAGATGGCATCGGGGAAGTTTCGTTTTACTATGCTTCCTTTAGTACTCACAGTGGGGGTATCATTGTTCTTTATTATTCTATTGATGGTGGAGTAAACTGGGTGAGTGCCGGTTCGGCAACCGCCCCTGCCTGGAGCGGAGAGATGGTGCAAGCCACTTTTACCTTAAACATTGAAGGTAATGCGCGGATAAAAATTGTAAGAGAAGGAAGTTTATCAAACGGCACAACGGTAAATATTGACGACCTTTACATAACAGATTATATTTGTGAAAATTGTGTGAAAGCCCCTGCTTTTAATCCTCCGGGGGGAACTCATACGAGTGCGGTGGATGTGACGATCACTTCAGCCACGGAAGGCGCCACTATTAGATATACATTAAATGGAGATGACCCTACCGAAGAATCGGAACAATATTCAACTCCTATTACCATTTCCACGCAAACCACTCTTAAAGCCAAAGCATGGAAAGAAGGGATGGAACCCAGCATTGTGAATGCCGCAACTTATATTTTTCCGCAATCGGTAAGTACCCTGGCTGAATTACGTGCATTAGCGCCCGAATACAACGGAGCTCAAGTTCATGGATCTACAGTTTACATATATTCCGGTCAAGCGGTGGTTACTCATATACAAGAATTTAACAGCGTGAAATATATTCAAGATGCCACCGCCGCGATCATGATATTTGACCCACCCGGAAAAATAACCGGCAATGTGGCAGTCGGAGACCGCCTTACAAATATCTCCGGTACATTATCCAATTACTTCGGCATGTTGCAAATTGCCCCTACTGAGAACTGTCAAAATGCGGGCTACTTCTACACGGTACCTATTACTCACATTACCCTGAGTGATTTAGATTATGACTACAACAATCCCATTCAAGCGAAAGTAGTCAGAGCGGATGACGTATTGTACATGCATTCCGGAAATTTCGCACGCGGTACCTATTATAGTTTAAAACAAAACAACGTAGATTACGATTCTGTGGTTTATACCGATAAATACGAAGCCACCTATATTGGACAAGCAATACCTACTTATATGACAAGGATTATTGGAATTTGCAACTTTAAAGGTTCTACGGGAATTCCAACAAGAAACCGCATTATACCCATGGACGATTTAAGCGCTGTACTAAAAATTACGAATATAAATCAATCGGCAATTAAATTAGCACCCAACCCTGCAAATAGTTTTGTAAATATTATTACAGGAACGCCCATGAAATTGGAAGTGTATAGCTTGCTTGGAACGCTTATTTATACTGAAAGTTTGAGCGAAGGAACCAGTACTATTTCCGTATCCAACTACCCTCCGGGGGTATATGTAATGAAGCTAACCGACACGAGAACAGGGAAATCGTCTATGCAGAAGCTGGTGGTTAAATAAACAACGTAAGGGCAGGTTTTTAACCTGCCCATACTTTTATGAACCCAATTATTACCATTCTTGGTCCTACCGCCACCGGAAAAACGCGCGTGGCGACACTTTTGGCAAAACAAATCGGCGCAGAAATTGTCAGTGCCGATTCTCGTCAAATTTACAAAAGAATGGATATTGGTACGGGTAAAGATCTAAAAGACTATACGATAGACGGCGTAGAGATTCCGTATCATCTTATAGATGTAGAAGAACCCGGAGAAGTAAGCACCGTATTCAAATATCAAAAATTAGCCCAGGAGGTCATTCAGGATATTCAACAACGCAACAAACCCGTAATTTTATGCGGCGGTAGCGGAATGTACATTGAAGCGTTGCTGCAAGGCTATCAGTCCACCCCTATTCCTTCTATCATTTTTGGCATAAAAGGCGATCGGGATGAGGTGCGCAGGCGCATTACTGATCGACTCAAAGAACGGATGAACAACGGTATGATTGAAGAAGTTCAGGCATTGATTAATGAAGGCGTATCCACCGAACAACTGTATAAATATGGTTTAGAATATCGCTATGTGATGCTATATTTAACCAATCATTTGGATTACAATACTATGTTTCAAAAACTAAATACAGCAATACATCAGTTTTCAAAACGGCAAATGACTTGGTTTAGAAAAATGGAGCGTGCGGGTTTTATAATTAATTGGTTGGATTTGGCTTGGAGTGAAGAGGAAAAAATGCAATATCTTAAAAATCTGAATCTCAGGTCACGGTTTTTATGAAATAAATTTATTTTAAAATTTTTGTCGCTCAATAATAACATCTTATCAAAAAACAATAAATAAATCATTATGAAAATTAAACTTCTATCCATATTATTAGGAATTACTTTGAGTATCAGTGCAATGGCACAAAGACCGGTTTACACCCCTGAGTTGCTTTGGCAATTGGGCAGAGTAAGCGAAGCCGTGCTTTCACCGGACGGAACACAGGTATTATTTGGGCTTACTTATTTTGATGTCGAGCAAAACAAAGGAAATCGGGATTTGTACGTAATGCCTGCTAAAGGCGGGGCTTACACACAACTGACTAAAACAGAAGTGAGCGAGCAAAACGGATTGTGGCACCCCGATGGCAAAAAAATCGGCTATTTGGCGCCGGTAAATGGCGTAATGCAAATTTGGGAAATGAATCCCGATGGCTCCGACCAAAAGCCCATTTCAAATATTGCCGGCGGTGTGGAAGGTTTTCGCTACGCCCCGACAGGCAATCGCATCTTGTTTACGCACTCGGTGAAATTAGACAAAGATGTGCGCGATTTGCATCCCGATTTGCCAAAGGCAAATGCTTTACTTACAGAAGATTTGATGTATCGCCATTGGAATGCCTGGACGGATCACTCTTACGCTCACATTTTCGTTGCCGATTATCCAAGTATGGCCAATGTAACGGATATTATGGAAGGCGAGCGCTATGCCAGTCCCATCCCGAACAACGGAGGACTGGAGCAAATCAACTTTTCTCCCGATGGAAACTTTATCGCCTACACTTCTAAGAAAAAAGCTGGCAAAGATTTTGCCATAAGTACAAATTCTGATATTTATTTGTATGATATTGTGAATAAAACTACTAAGAATATCTCTGCGCCAAACCCGGGCTATGATATTGACCCGATTTTTTCTCCTGATGGAAATAATATATTTTGGTCAAGTATGGAAACAGACGGTTTTGAATCCGACCTCAAGCGCATTTTTGGATATGCCCTTAGTACAGGAGTAACCACCAACTATTCAGCTGATTTCGGAGAGAGCGCTTCCGATTTTGCATTTAGCAAAGATGGCAAAAAACTCTATTTTATTAGCGGAATCAAAGCAACTTATCAGGTTTTTGAATTGGATTTGGCGAAAAAGCAATTTAAACAGTTAACCGAAGGCAGGCACGACTATCAGTCTATTTCCCTGCAAAATAATACGTTAATAGGCACCCGGGTATCCATGGAAAATCCGGCAAATATTTTCAGTATTAACCTTATTATTGGAGAACAAACGCAATTAACTTTTATCAATGATGAAAAATTAAAAGAGGTGGCTTCTATCACAGTAAAAGAGCATTGGATAGAGACGACCGACGGCGAGAAAATGTTAGTATGGATCATTTTACCGCCTAATTTCGACCCTAACAAAAAATATCCTGCGGTGTTGTACTGCCAAGGCGGTCCGCAATCTGCCGTAAGCCAGTTTTTCTCTTACCGTTGGAACTTTCAAATGATGGCTTCACAAGGCTATGTGATTGTAGCGCCCAACCGGAGAGGTTTGCCCACCTTCGGCAAAGCGTGGAACGACCAGATCAGTTTGGATTACGGTGGTCAAAACATGCAAGATTATCTTTCGGCAATTGATTACGCCGCAAAAGAACCTTACGTTGATGAATCGAAATTAGGCTGTGTAGGTGCAAGTTACGGCGGATTTTCCGTATTTTGGCTGGCCGGCAACCACAACAATCGTTTCAAGGCTTTCATTGCCCATTGCGGCATGTTCAACTTAGAGAGTTTTTATGCCTCCACCGAAGAGATGTTCTTTGTAAACCACGACTTGGGCGGTCCCTACTGGCAAAAACCCATACCGCACAGCTACGAGTTTTCCCCGCATCGTTTTGTAGGCAATTGGAATACCCCGATCCTCGTTATCCATGGCGGCAACGATTTCCGCATTCCCTACACGGAAGGTATGCAAGCCTACAATGCGGCACAATTACAAGGTATTCCGAGCAAATTTCTATTCTTTCCCGAAGAAACCCATTTTGTAACGAAGCCGCAAAACGCTATTCTTTGGCATAGGGAGTTTATGGGATGGTTAGGCAGGTGGTTGAAGTAACAGGTTGAAAGTACGGTAGAATGTTTTTAGTTTGAGTTAAGACTACGATCAACTGTTTGACCTTGTATTTTTATAAATACATCTTATTTTTGCCCTTGTATTTTTATATTTTCATACGGGAATGTCGCCACAAGAAATTTGCATGAAATTATCGGTTATTACCCTTACTCCAATTGTACAGGGCGAAACTTTGTTGTTTTTGGATGAGATTCAAGGGTATCTCCCTGCTATTTCAAAATTGCGCTATTTTTATGAGCAATATCCTGAACTTCACGTTATTGCAGCAGGATCGCTATTGGAATTTGCACTCGAAGAATTGCCCTCATTTGGTGTAGGACGTATTCGGTCTATGTTTATGTATCCTTTTTCCTTTGAGGAATTTTTGATTGCGTCGGGAAAAGAAATGTGGGCACAGGCAATTCGCAAAGCAAAACCACAAAACCCTGTTTTTGATGCGCTTCATTATCAAATCATCAATCAATTGCAAGCATTTTATTTAATTGGCGGAATGCCTGCTGTTGTGGCAAAATTTATTAAAAAACAAGATTTTTTAGAATGTCAAAATATGTTAAACGATATTCTTGTTTCATTTTACAGCGATTTTGCTAAATATAAAAAACATATTCCTGCCATTAGGATTAAAGAGGTTTTCGAATCGGTGGCAAAACAGGCTGAAGGGAAATTTATATATGAACGAGCTGCTGTACAATCTTCAAACAGGCAGATAAAAGACGCATTAGAATTACTCATTATGGCGGGTTTGGTGTATCCTGTAACACATACTGCGGCGAATGGAGTGCCGCTTGGTGCGGAAATCAATCCGAAAATTCAACGAATGTTTTTGTTCGACACAGGGCTCTTTCAGCGAATGTTAGGACTAAATGTATCGGACATTCTACTTTCCAAAGATTTCAAAACCATCAATCGCGGAGCTTTAGCAGAAATGTTTGTTGCTTTAGAAATTGTAAAATCATCTTCCTGCTATATCCCTGTAAACTTGTACTATTGGCAGAGAGAAAAAAGCCAAAGCACAGCACAAATTGATTTTCTTGTTCAAAAACATGGCAAAATTATTCCCATAGAAGTAAAATCAGGCACCCAAGGCGCCATGCAAAGTTTGCGATTGTTTATGGCTAAAAAGGATATTGAAAAAGGTATTCGTACATCACTTGAAAACTTTGCTCATTACAACAACATTGATGTTTACCCGTTATATGCCATTGCAAATTTGTTGGTAATTTGATCAAAAAAATAATTCACAAAAACATTTTTCATAATTTTGCCCCCAATTTTCTAACCAATTATGTTTTCTTATAAACCAACGCCAAAGAAGCGACTTGAACGGAAATGGAACTTATACGGTAAGATTAATTTCGCAAGATGATAAAATGGCTACAAAGAAGGTTTCGATAATGAAGATGTAATATTGAATATTAAATTTGGAACCTTTAAATCTTAAATTTTAAAATTTTAAATCTTTAAATGTATTTATTATGAATAAAAGCATTCTTTTTAAAACCACATTGCTTGTTATGGCAATACTTGGGCTTCTGTTTAGTCCTGTTTTCCTTTATGCACAACATCTTTTTTCGATAAATTATAACGATTTATCGCAAGAAGATGTAACTCAATTAAAGGCACAAATTGTCCGATCGGAAATTTCTACTTTATCATTAACCAGAAATAATGAAAATAGAAATGTATATCCGGTAGCTCTCTCATCTGCACGCAATACAAAAATCATTATTTTGAATGAACAAACCGGAAATAATGTGGTCATCACTCCTTCTGATGAACCGCTTGCCGAATTTCAGTTGGCACCTTTTTTTATTGAAGAATTAAGACGGGCAGTGCTGGGAGAAGATGATCGTTATTTAGTAATAGAAACAACTTCCGATTTTTCGATAACAAACGTTAGCACTGTTTCTGTTACCCGAAGAGATGTTCATATTCCTCAATATTTATATGGAAACATAGACAATGTACAAGAAGCATTGCCGGAAGACCGCCAAATTATACATATTTTTAAAGCAAAACCAAAACTTATCCTTGCTGATCCTAATAATCCTGATCTTCAACGTTATGCCGCACAATGGGAAGAAGAGATGAGTTATTACGTATATATGTATCAATTACCCGATGGGGGTTTGTGGATTTATGACGAGCATTTTAATAGTAATGATGATGAACCGGGCACAAGAATAGGTTCTAATTTGCAATTTACTTTAAGCGGAAATCTAAATACAAATCAACAAACGGCTACCTTGCATGCCCTGGGTATTTGGAGCGAAGTGTTGGCGGGGGTTGTTCCTGTAGATATTCAGATTCAGTCTGTTAATCTGGGCGGCGGCGGAATTATAGGTAGTTCTTACCAAATGCCGGATTATTGGGACTCTGCAACACAAACATGGTACTGCTCTGCTGTAGGAAATCAAAAGGCAGGTTATAATGTTGTGCCAAGTCAGAGAGATATTTCTTTGCGAATGAACTCGCAATTTAATTTTTACTATCCAATAACCGGAAGCCCCGGTAGCAATCAAATGGATTGGATTACTATTATATTGCATGAGGTGTGTCATGGATTAGGTTTTTATGGTTTGGTTGGAAGTAACGGCAATTACACCTATACAACATCAAGCGGCGGTGGTGCGTCCACAAGTTCTCCCGGTATCTACGACCGCCAATTGTATCAGGGTGCTACGGGGAGTACTACTTTAACGGGTCTCACGGCATCTCAACGCGGAACGTTAGTTAAGAGCAACAACTTATATGCGGGAGCGCCGGGTTCAAACTTATTAGCGGCAACCGGCGGTACACGTGTGAAAGTTTACGCCCCAACGTCTTGGAATTCAGGTTCAAGTGTTTCGCATTGGGATAACGATGTAACCTTTTCAACAATTATGAGACCTTTTGCTGACTATGGCTGGAAATTACATACCATCAGTGCAAGAGATTTAGGCATGATGCTTGATTTGGGATGGACTGAACCGGCCGGATTTATAATAGAAGCTACGGCAGGTCAGGGAGGAACTATTTCTCCTTCCGGTGCAATAAGCGTTAACCCTGGTGGTAGCCAAACATTTACCTTTACGCCCCAAGGCGGAAATGTGGTTAGTGATGTATTAATTAATAATGTTTCTAATCCAGGTGCTGTTGCGGCAGGTTCTTACACCTTTTCTAATGTTACGGCAAACCATACCATTCATGTTACCTTTGGTTGTGCAGTACAAAATTTACCTCTTACCGAAGGCTTTAACACTACTACTTTTCCTCCGAACTGTTGGCTCAATGTATCTACCGACGGATCTCCATGGAAAAGAGCTACATCCGGTTCAAATCCCTCATGCTCGCCCCAGTCTGGAGCAGGAATGCTCCATTACGATTGCTGGAGTTACCAAAGTGGACAAAAAGGTTTGTTTATTACTCCTAAAATAGCTACAAACAATCAAAACAGCACTCTTACATTTTGGATGTACAGAGATAATGTTGGCAACTATGGCAGTAATATGGATAAGATAAACGTTTACCTGAGTTCAACGCAATCTGTATCGGGGTTAACACCTGTTCTTACAGTGCACCGGTGTAGAAATTTAACTCCTGTACAATCCACTGACGGATGGTATCAGTACACCGTCAACCTGTCCACTGCTGCTATGAGTTCTGCTTATGTTATTTTTGAAGGAGTAAGCGATTATGGAAATAATATTTATGTTGATGAAATTACTATTGGACTGGGATCGCCTCCAGTATGCAATCCCGTAACCAATTTGGCGGTGAATTATGCGCCCAATTGTACCAGCGCTCAAGTAACATGGAGTGCGCCGGCAAGCATAATGAGACTTTTAAGCGTGCAACCGGAAGAGAGTACCTCTGAAGAAACCTCCATTATTCCACCGGCAAACGCAATTTTTTCTTCTCAATCTGCTCATGAAGGAAGTCGCATACCGACCTCATTAAGTAGTGCCGCTTCAATGAGAACTCCAAATGATTGGGTGAAATGGTGTGGCGCAAATGCAAATGCCATCGGTACGGAAGATGCAGCCGATTTTATCGTAGCCGCAAGATTCACCACCAACGACTTGATTGCTGCCAATGTTCAAGCAGGCGATGTGATTTCCAAAATAAGATTTGTTCCCCGTAGTACCAATTTCATTACCTCAGTTACCATTCAAATTTACCAGGGCGGCACTTCTGCTACAAATCCGGGTACATTAAGGTATCAACAACCGGTAACACAAAATTTGGTTAATGAGCAGTATAATGAAGTTTTATTAACTACACCGTATATTATTAATACTTCACAAGAGTTGTGGATAGGGTACCGTGTCGTAACCACCGGTGGCTGGCCTGCAGGTTGCGACGCAGGTCCAAGAGTTGCCGGCAAGGGCGATTTAATGTATTTTGGCGGAAGCTGGTCTAACCTATGGGACTTAACATACAATCCTCCCATTCCTCAAGTGAGCGCGAATTGGAATATTGAAGCCTTTGTTACAGGAGGTAGCAGCAGTTCAAAAACTTATAATATTTACAGAGACGGCGCTCTTATTCAAGCCAATCATCCGACAACCTCTTACACAGATGCCACTTTTAATTCTTCTACAAGTCATACTTGGTCGGTTGCTGTGGTTTGCCCCGATGGCATATCTGATCAAGTGAGCGTAACAAAAAACGCTTGCAATGTTTTCGTTCCGGTTACCAACATTACCAATGTGCCCGCCACCATGACAGTGGGTACGCCACTCACGCTTACCGGTACTGTACTTCCGAGCAATGCCAGTAACCAAACGATTGTCTGGAGCATACAGAATGGCGGAACGACCGGCGCAACTCTTAACGGCAACACCCTCAACGCTACGGCAACCGGTACGGTAACCATATTAGCGACCATTGTCAACGGCGTGGCAGTAGGCAATAATTATACACAAAATTTTACCGTCACGGTAAATAAGGGTACTCAAACAGCGCCTGCTGCACCCACTATGGCATCCAGAACAGCCACGAGTATTACACTGAACACCATTGCCGGCTGTGAGTATCGTATGAACAGCGGCGCTTGGCAAGCCTCCACTACATTCAGCGGTTTAACCCCAAATACATCCTATCTTTTCGAAGCATACAAGATAGAAACAGCTACTCTTTTGGCTTCTCCGGTAAGTCCGACATCATCATTAACTACTAATAAAGCCACATTAACAGGTACGGTAGCTATTAACGGGAGCACTGTTTTCGATGAAACCCTAACTGCTACTCCCGATTTAACATCAAACCCTGTAATTACCAATTTAGGCACATTGACCTATCAATGGAAACGCGGCGCCACCAACATTGGCACCAACAACCCAAATTACACCTTGATGCAAGCCGACATTGGGAATACAATTACCGTTACCGTAACTGCTGCAAACTGCGACGGAAACGTTGCTTCCACTGCAACGGGAACAGTTACAAAAGCAACGCAGACAGCGCCCGATGAACCTACTTTGGCAAGCAAAACAACCACCAGTATTACACTGTTTATCATTACCGGGTGCGAATATCGCATGGATGCCGGCGCATGGCAAGCCTCTCCTACTTTCAGCGAATTAACACCCAATACACTGTATCAGTTTGAAGCACGCAAAGCGGAAACGGCTACGCACTTGGCTTCGCCGGCAGGTCCGGTAGCGGCATTTTCTACCGAACCGCTGGGGATTGAAGACCCAGTTTTTGATAATGTTATTGTTTACAGCCACCTTAATTCTGTTTACATCAAAACCGTAGAGACGCATTGCAATGCGTCTCTACAATCCGTGGAAATTTTGGATATGACCGGTCGTTTGGTTCACCAATCCGCCATTACCAATATGGAAACCGTGATTACCCTTCAGGTAGCGAACGGCATTTATACGGTAAGGTTGATTTCGCAGGATGATAAAATGGCAACGAGGAAGGTTTCGATAACGAAGTAATATTTTATCGCTGCCTACACAATTTCATGATTCCACAATTTCTTCAAAAAATCAGCTGCAGGGTAGACCTCAATTCCATGCGTAATTCGAGGCCTTAAATCGAAAGAAACCGCAATGAGGCGACAATCGGGAAACTCTTCCTGAAAAGCTTTCAATCCTTTAAGATGACGCGATTGTATCTCCTCGGTGGCTTTTATTTCTATGGCTATGCGCCCGTTGCCAATAATTGCATCCACTTCATACCCGGAAGTTGTATGCCAATAGGAAAGTGGTTCGTTTCTTTCATTATACCCCAAATAAGCAATAAGTTCTTGAATGATAAAATGTTCAAAAGCATGCCCAAAATCAACGGAACCGAGTTGAATATCGCGCCTGTTTCTGAGATAATTGGCAATTCCGACATCAAAATAATAAAATTTGGGTGCTTGTATGCTGCGCCTTTTCTGAGTATGCGTAAAACTTGGAATTAAATAGCCTACCAGCGTATCTACCAATATCTCAAAGTAATCTTTTACCGTACGATAGTCTATACCACAATCTTGTGCAATATTTTTATAAACAAGAATTTCACCATTAGAAAAGGCGGCAATTTCCATAAATCGGGAAAAGTTTTGTAATTGCCTCGTCAAAGCCTCTTCTCTAATTTCTTCATTGAGATATACGCCGATGTACGCCCCCAACCGTTTCCATGGATCAGCTATTAAATAATGTCGAGGCAACATCCCATGCCGTATAGCTTTATCAATGTCAAAATCCGGAATTTCTGCGCTTACTAAAGGGTATAGAATTTCTCTGAGCGCTCTTCCTCCAAGTAGATTAGCACCATGACGTTTTAGCTTACGAGAACTTGAACCACTTAAAATAAATCGAATGTTTTTGCTAAAAATCAACGAATGAACCTCATCCAATAGTTGTGGTAATTTTTGCACTTCATCAATAACAACGGTATCTCCATTGTTCAAAGTCGCTAAATCTTCACTAAGCAAAGACGGATTGCGCAATAAGCGCTCAAAATCTTTAGCCCGGAGCAAATCATAATAAACAGCATCAGGATATGTTTCTTTAATCAATGTAGTTTTTCCGACTTGGCGCGCTCCCCACACAAAAGTACTGTCATTGTGCGGATTATCTAAATTCAAAATTCTGTTAATCATATTTTTTATTGTTTGTTTATCATGATAAAACTGCATATCTATGTAGTTTTATCATGATAAAACTACATTAAGTCGCGGCAAAAATATGAAAAAACAGATTCATAATCATTTTTCTTAATCAACGCTACAATTTCATTATCGAAACCTTAGCATTCATTACCGCATTATTTTGCGAAATTAATCTAACGTTGTAGATGCCGGTGGCTACATGAAGGGGAATCACAGTTTCAATGTTGGTGATGGCGGATTGGTAAATTAAACGCCCGGTCATATCCAAAATTTCAACGGATCGTAGAGACGCATTGCAATGCGTCTCTACGATTTTGATATAAACAGAATTTTGATAACTGTAAATTTTTACGTTTTCAAATTCATTTTCTTCAATACCCACGGTTTCAAATATCACATGAATGGTATGGTCCGCGGTAACGTTTTCAAAAGTATAAATCCCGTTTTCCACTGCATCGGGACTATTTACCCCGTCAACCAACACCTGATGAATACGGTATTGCAGATCGGGCAAAAAAGCGAACGTTTTATGCTCTCCGCAATTAACGCTTTGCTCACCGCTTGGGTCAATCGTGCCGTTGGAGTCTGCCGTTGCCGTAATGGTATGCGTTATGGTCGTAAATGCAGCTTCCACTAATGCAGATTGACATCCGGAAAACTCGTAGGTAACGATTGCGTGGTAAGTATATTCAGTTCCATCGTGATCCAATGTTTCGGGATGATCAATAAATGTTGCTCCGGTAACACCGGCAATTTCCGCGCCGTTTTTATACCATGTATAAACCGAACCTGTTTCAGGGTTAGTTGGGTTTGGATATGCCGTAAGGGTGATGCTGCCATCTGAACAAAACTCAGAATAATCAATTGCGATAGAATCAATTACCGGTTGCTGAAATACTGCAACCGTACCAAATACTTCAGGAGCAAGTGTACAACCTGTAGCCGGATCAGATGACGTATAATTAACTTGATAGGTATAAAAACCCGGATTTAACGGTGTGTGAGTTGTATAACCACCTAAAGAGATATCGGGTTCACCTATATATTCTTCTTCGTTATAACTGTATTGCCACTGTATTGTACCTATGTTGATCGCATTGGTTGTACCTTGCAGAAATTCTGCGTGCAAGTCAACTTCTTCACCAAGACATAACTCCCATTTTGGATTGACATCCAAGTTCGCCCATTGCGGACTTTCAACCACATTAAACTGTAGTACATTAGATGTAACAGGTGCACACGTTGAATTTTCAAAGCTTATCTCTAAAGAATAGTTATAAATTCCCGTGGACTCAAATCCTTCAATAATACGTGAGTAAATCGGATACTGACCTGATTCACCATCATTCCATGTATATTGAGAAGCGTTTTGAATAACAGTATCTGTGATGATAAGGTTAACCATAATTTCAGCTTCAACTTCTTTACAAACATCATACTGAGCACCTGAACGATAAATAGTTAGCGTTGGTTGCGGCACAACTGTAACAAGGATGGTATCTAAGCAAAAGCATGAGGCACTTTCGTAAGTGTGTTCAACTCTTACCTCAATATTATTAACTCCTATGATTAGTTCATTTGCAATCGTAATCATATCTCCATTGAATGGAAGAATATCTCCGTTTAGTGTCCATAGATAGTTATACGGATTTTCAGGATTCGAATCCGGTGTAGGGTGAGCAGTAAATGTGATGGCATCGCCTTCGCAAATAGTAGTTTTGGTAGCTGTAATAATAACTGTAAGCAGTTCCAGATTTAGTATTGCAATTGTTGCAGTTGCTGTACATCCATTTGCATCTGCTATGGTAAATGTATGTGTTCCTGCTTCTATTCCTTCAAATATACCGTTTTCATTACTTTCTGCACCATAATAGTAGGTATAAGGGGGAGTTCCCCCGTTTGCTTCAACAGTTACTGTTGTTGTTTCTCCATAACATAAAATTTCATCTTCCGTGTAGATACTACTCACAATAGGGTTAGGATTTACGATTACTGTTTGAGCAATTTCAGGATTCAAAACAGATTCATATCCTGTAGATTCATATTTAACAGTTGCATTGTAAGTAAACGTATCTGCTGACGTTAGCGTATCAATAAATGATGCTCCGGTGATGCCGGTAATTCTATCGTCATTTTTATACCATGTATAAACCGGATTTGTTCCGTCGTTATTTTCACTTGGATGAGCGGTAACTACCACTTGCTCTCCGAGACAAATTTCAGACGCATCGGTTGTTATTTCAGTAATAACAGGCATCAAAATTCCGGTTCCGGTTAACGAAACTGCTACATTCTCGGCATCTGTGCTGCTAAGGGTTAGTATAGCTGTATAGGTTCGTGCCTGAGTGGGCGAGAAGGTAATATTCAAAGTTCCACCAGTGGCAGGATTCCATGAGGCTTCTGTAATGGTGAATGCCCCTGCGTCAGTGCCGGTTTGGGTATAGGTAATATTCCCAATTAAATTTTCTCCGGAAACCGTAATGGTTTGGGGCACTGAGGTTGCTTCGACCTCTATCTCTTCGAAAGAAAGAGTTGTTGGCGATACCGAAATGATAGGCTCGGCAATGATGTAATCTGCAATTTCAATGTCATCCATATAGATATTATTCCCATAATCGCTTACGCCTTCAAAAATCACATAAGCGCGTTCCATGGAATCAGTGGGCAGGTCTAGTATGTATTCATACCATCCGTTATCACTTTCTACAGGATCAAGCAACCTGCACCGGTGAATGGTAAGCAGGGGCAAACCTGTTATAGTTGGAGTTGTACTCAGGTAAACATTAACTTTGTCTAAATATTCCACCCCACCATACTGATTCACATTTTCCCTGTACATCCAGAATGAAAGTTTACTGTTTTTTCCTGATGCCTCTATTTTTGGAGTAATCAATAATCCTTTACTTCCTTCAGGATAATTCCAGCAATCATAATGCAACATTCCTGCTCCAGAGCGAGGAGAGCATGAAGGGCTTGTTTCCGCTACAGATGAAGAAACTCTTTTCCATGGAGTGCCTGATGCCGATTGGCTCAACCAGCAATCGGGCGGAAAGGTGGTAGCATCAAAGCTTTCTGTAATGGGCATGCTTTGTGTTGGGCAGCCAAAAAATACAGAAATAGTATGGGATGTCATAATATTTGTAAAAGTATAGCTTCCCGAAATAACGGCTTCCGGTACATTCACGCCATTAACCAATACAGCATCAATAACTTTTCCGGGGTCAGCAGAGAAAGTAAACGTCTTGCTACTCCCCGGCTCTGCCGCTATAGACCCTGAAGGGTAAATAGTACCTCCTCCATTGGCAGTGGCAGTAATATTAAAACCTGTTATGCTTACGTAAAAACTCATGGTAGCGCCTCCGAAAGCAGAAATGTTGCTTATATTGATGCCGCCGGGTGAATTATTCGATAAAAAGCAAGGAGGATTTGAGGTGTTGTTAAACGTTGTACGTCCAAGAGTGCTCGAAAAATGGGCGCTGTTAATAGTTCCATTGGTAGTATTATTTGTTCCGCCCGGACGGAAAATATAGAGTTCATCGGGTGGTCCTTGCGCATTTCCTCTAACAAGAGTGTTTACACGATAAATAAGCAAGCCGCTACCGGGTATAGCAGATTCCCAGTAAACGTTTTTATCCCGATATTCAATAACAAAAAATTCCGTAGCTGAGTTTGGCGAGGCTATTTTATAGGCATTATTGGTAGGCGAACATACATTATTCAAAGTATAGGTTCCGTTTTGTGTGATTTCGGGAATGCTGTCAATCCATCCGCCATATTTATACTTTACGTAAGCCGTGCTGGATTGCGGTGGCGTGGTGTTACTCGCCATTAAATCCCAACTGCCAACAGGCGTAAAAGAAGTATTGACATAACGGTAGAAATCAGGAGCGCCCAAAGTATGAAACATTTCATGTGCTAAAACACTGGCTTTGTTTGCATCTAAATGGGTTTCAAGTTGAAAATTAAAATCCCATACACGCTTGCTCCCGATATATACATTTTTTGTATATAAACTCCAGCGATGAGGCCAAAGCAGGTCTGACCACCCACCGGGGCTGCCTCTTACAATAAAGCAGATATTGTCAACATCCCCATCGTTATTAAAGTCTAAATTTAGTGCAGCAGCTTCTATTTCGCTTTTAACTGCCAATATGGCCCGCTCTAATAAACTGTGTTCCCTTTCCCTGGATTCATTATCATTTCGGTATCCATTGGTGTTCGTTACGGCATTATAAGGTTGATAATAAGAACGAGGATGAATATCTTGATAAGAAGTAATTACATTTCCTGAATGAGCAGGGTAAAATGTGGATGGAATAAGAGTATTTCCATGAGACATATCTTTAAAATAGCGATATTGGGACGGGTAATTTGCCTCATCTTTGTTGAACATATCCTCGTAAGTATTCGCTTTAGCCGGAAATTCTGTCTCGGTGGCAAATCGAATATAGATGACAATATTATTGATAGTTCCATTGTTTTGTCCGGCTCTCGCCACCTCTTCGCCTTCGGATCTTGAAGGTGGCGGCATTCTGCTGAGAAAATCGGCGCGTCTTTGCTCCCGTCTTTCTGCAGAGATATTGGTCCATGGTCGCAATCCGATAGATGCAGGGTCAACGCTTTCAACGCGATATTCTGTAGATACCAATTCTCCGTTCAACAATTTGGCATATACTACCACGCCGGTTTGCGGGTCGCGGATTAAAGTAAAACCATTAGCATCATGCACCCAATTATAAAACTCATCGCCAGAAGCAAAGCAATGAACAACAGTACCATCAGGTTGGGTTACGGTAATGGGTAGATTTTCTATATAACTTGCAAAGGTGTTTAATGCAAGGGTAACAAAGAAGAGAACAGGTAGCAGTTTTTTCATAGTTAGTTATTAGCTTTATGTTTCTACTGAATTTTAAAGCCACAAAAATAGAAAAAATGTGGATAGGAACAAGTCCCGTTTTTTTGGAGTTCTATCTTATTAGGTGCTATTCTTAGAGGGGAGTTTGTGAAAAAGCGATTACCTCGCAAAATTCACCGACCTCGTCTCCCTAATCACCGTAATCTTAATTTGCCCCGGATAGGTCATTTCATTTTGAATTTTCTTGGAAAGATCAAATGCGAGCTGTGCGGACTGGTCATCCGTAACTTTTTCGGCACCTACAATTACGCGTAATTCTCTACCGGCTTGAATGGCAAATGTTTTCACAACACCTGGGTAGGTTAATGCGATGTTTTCCAAATCTTGCAAACGTTTGGTATAAGCTTCTATCACTTCACGGCGTGCGCCCGGGCGTGCGCCGGAAATAGCATCGCATACTTGTACTAAAGGTGCATACAAGTTATCCATTTCCATTTCATCATGGTGGGCGCCGATAGCATTGATAATCTCAGGACGTTCTTTAAACTGCTCTGCCAATTTTGCACCCAAGATTGCGTGTGGCAAATCCGATTCTATATCAGGTACTTTCCCAATATCGTGTAATAAACCGGCACGTTTGGCGATCTTAGGATTTAAACCCAATTCAGCAGCCATAATAGCACATAAATTTGCCACTTCTTTCGAGTGTTGCAGCAAATTTTGTCCGTAAGATGAGCGATAACGCATTTTTCCGATAATGCGCATTAAGTCATTGGGAAGATTATGGATTCCCAAGTCAATGCAAGTGCGTTTTCCTATATCGGCAATCTCTTGCTCAATGTTTTTCTTTGTTTTCGCTACTACCTCTTCAATGCGTGCCGGGTGGATACGCCCGTCGGTAACCAATTTGAGTAAAGATTGGCGCGCAATTTCACGGCGCACCGGATCAAAACTGGAGATAAGAATGGCATCGGGAGAGTCATCAATAATCACATCAACGCCGCAAAGACTTTCTAATGAACGGATGTTACGACCCTCACGGCCAATAATCCGCCCTTTGATCTCTTCATTCTCAATATTAAAAACGGACACTGCATTCTCCAAAGCAGCTTCTACACCAACACGTTGAATAGATTTGATAACAATTTTTTTGGCTTCAACCGCTGCCGTATTTTTCGCCTCATTGATAATATCGTTGACCAACACCATCGCATCGGCTTTTGCCTCATCCTGCATAAGGTTGATTAACTGCTCTTTTGCTTCTTGTGTAGTCAGTTCTGCGATCGCTTCTAATTTTGCTTTCTGAACGGCAGTTTGTTTATCTAATTCCGACTGTTTAAGTTTGTTAGCTTCAATTTGTTTGGTTAATGTTTCCTTGAGTGTGGTGTTTTCCTGAGTTTTTCTGTTAACCTCTTCTAATTTTTGATTTAAAGTGGTTTCTTTTTGTTTAATTCGGTTTTCTCCGGCTGAAATTTGTTGATTTTTTTCATTCACCATATGTTCATGCTCGCTTTTCAACTGCAAGAATTTTTCTTTGGCTTGAAGAAGTTTCTCTTTTTTTAGCAATTCACCGTCTTCATTTGCTTTTTTCAATGTCTCTTTTGCTTCTCGCATCATAGCGTTGCTTTTTTGGGCTAACGTGTATCTCAAAATGGTAAGCGCTCCCGCTATTCCGGCAATAAGCCCAATTACGATTCCTATAATAATTCCGATTGTCATAATATAATAATTTAAGATTTAAGATTTAAAATTTAAGGTTTAAAGTTCAAGATTCCGTTTTTTAAATTTTAAATCTTAAACTTTAAATTTTTTGTTCCGCTTTGGAACAAAAAAAATCCCGCTTTGTTCATAATAGGGTTTATAAACTCCTATAGGTATTTTTTGAAGCTACCTTCGCAGGTTGAAAGTCCGTGAAAACGGCAGGATCTAACTGCAAAGAGTTTTACTTCTATGTTTGTAATTGAGTTTATCAAACGTAGTGCGAACAAAAGCGGGATAAGTATTTGTCAAAGAACGCGTTAATCAATGTGTATGCGATCGGCTAATTCATTTAGTTCTATCATCTTTGGAATTAGATCTTCATCATATTCTTGCAGCCTTTCGTTACATTCAATGTTTTTCACCACTTCATCTATTAATAATTTCGATAAAATATCTTGATGGTCTTTAAACGTCCATTGCTTTGCAAAACTGAAAAACTTGTCATTAATTATTTTTTCGGCTTCTCTATAGTAGCACTCCCACTCTTTCAAAATCGTTATCTCTATGATGCGCTGCGCAATTGTAATTTTAATTGTTATTCTTCCGTCTTCCATTGCGTTCTATTTAAAAGCTCAATACAGTGGTCTATATCCCGCACTAACTTCTCAATTTTTTTTTCGGTTTGTTTAGTATCTTCTTTGTATAATGCTGTTTTTGTTATAGTTAATATTTTGTTTTTTTCGTCAAGTTGCGCTACTTCCTTTTCTAATTGTTCCTTTCTTTCTATGGCGGCAGAAAGATTAACTTTTAAAGTTTCGTTTTCTTCCGTTTTTTCTTCTACAACTTGCTTAATTTTAACAAGTTTACTTTCAATTTGATGATACAATGTTAAAAATGAAGCCATCGCGAACTATTCGGCGGCAAAAATAGAAAATATATTGGGAATAAGATTTTGCTATGATTTTTTTTTTTATGAAGCTAAATCATAATTTTGTTTAGCTTGTTATATTACTTACCCAAATACAATTTGGTCATTATTTTTATTATAAAACTTAAACTCCACCACAGAAAAATTCGGTTTCGGCACGATGTGTATCCAACGATGAAACCGCAAATACCAACTCCATTGTTTGGAAAATAAACCTTTAGTGAGATAGGCGTGCACAAAAGGATGTACCGCTAAATAAAATCCTTTTTCAAGCTGCTTGTTTATCAAAAACTCCATCATATTTTCGATATCTTCTTGAATAAGTAAAGCAGATTTTATTTTTCCCGTTCCGGTGCAAGTAGGGCAAATGTCTGAAGTTTCAATAATGGTAGCTTCCCGCACCCGATGGCGCGTAATTTGAACCACCCCGAATTTATTCACCGGCAAAATGGTATGTTTGGCTTTGTCGTTTTTCATTAAATCCTGCAAAGTTCTATACAGCAAAGTTCTGTTTGCGGTTTTAGCCAAGTCAATAAAATCAATAGTAATGATGCCGCCCATGTCTCGCAGTCGCAGTTGGCGAGCTATTTCTACGGCAGCCTCCAAATTCGCATGCAATGCATTCTCTTCCGAAGTGCCTGTTTTTATTCTATTACCTCCATTTACATCAATTACGTGCATTGCCTCCGTGTGCTCAATAACAAGATAAACGCCCTTTTTTAAAATAACAACTTTGCCAAACGAACCTTTTATCTGTAAAGCAATATTCATCTCTTCAAAGAGTGGTTTTTGCCCTTTATATAGCTTTACAATATTTTTTTTGTCGGGAATATGTGTCGTGAGATACGATTTTATTTCGTGATATAACTCTTTACTATCCACATGCACCGCATCAAAAGAATCATCTAATACGTCCCTGATTATGGAAGTCATTTTATCCTCTTCCGAGGCAATCTTTACAGGAGGTTTCGCTTGAGGCAATTTCGCTACAATGGATTTCCATTTCTCTAACAAAAAATTCAAATCTGTTGACAATTCGTCTATGTTCTTTCCTTTGGCAACGGTTCTGATAATCACTCCAAAACGTTTGGGGCAAATGGATTGTACTATTTTTCTCAGCCGGTTTCGTTCTTCTCCGTTTTTTATTTTTTGGGAAATAGTGATCTTTGTCATAAAAGGCACTAAAACCAAGTATCTTCCGGCTAAAGATATTTCGGAAGTGAGTCGTGCGCCTTTGGTAGAGATCGGTTCCTTAGCAACTTGAACCAAAATCGCCTGCCCTGTTTGAATGATACTGCTTATGGCACCGTTTTTTTCTATTTCGGGCTGCATCGAAACATTGGAAATGCTCCTTTTACGATTTGTAATAGCTTGATTTACAAATTCATTCAGTGTGCGTGCATGGAACCCTAAATCTAAATAGTGGAGAAAAGCGTCCTTATCATCGCCAATATTCAAAAATGCGGCATTCAGTGCAGCGTTAATTTTTTTCACTTTTGCGAAATAGATGTCTCCAACCGCAGAGGTTTCTGTTTTTTTCTCGCGATGGATTTCCATGAGTTTTTTGTCTTCCAACAGCGCAATCTGCACTTCTGTGTCGCGAGAAGTAATAACTAGTTCTTTCGAGGTATTTTTTTGTTCTTCTGTATTCATTTTGAAAAAAAAGAAAACTAAATAGAGTGCGCATTACACCATATTTAGTTTTCATGATTAGGGTTAAAGAAAAACACTATTTCTTCTTATGTCTGTTTTTTCTTAGCCGTTTCTTCCTCTTATGAGTTGACATTTTGTGTCTTTTTCTTTTTTTACCGCTTGGCATAATAGTTGAGTTTTAATAGATTACTTGATTTTTTTTACAACGTTCACGAAAGTTTTGCAAGGTTTGAATGACGGAATTTTGTGAGCCGGAATAACGATAGTGGTTTTCTTTGAAATGTTGCGAGCGGTTTTTTGAGCTCTCTGTTTTACGATGAAACTCCCAAATCCTCTTAAGTAAACATTTTCATTTTTTGCTAATGCCCCTTTTACAGAGTTCATAAATGTTTCAACAACTGTTTGAACAGCTTGTTTTTCAAGACCAGTTTTGTTGGAAATTTCGGAAACGATTTCAGCTTTTGTCATGATTCTAATTTTTTATGGGTTAAACAATATTTTTTTGTACCTGAAATAGGCGGCGAAAATACACATTTATTTGATTTACAACTTATCTGTGATTTTTTTTTAATTTTCTATAAAATTTTTCAAATGAGAGGTTAACCGGCTGGCGCCTATTCTAAAAAAATCATTAGATAACCAATTGGTATTTAGCGTATTTTCTAATATTTTCAGATACAATAATGTCGTATCCACATCTGTAATTCCACCGGCAGGTTTAATGCCAATTTTCTTTTTTGTTTCATTATAAAACTGATAAATAGCATCTAACATCACTAAAAAAGCTTCAGGCGTAGCATTAATTGCAATTTTTCCGGTAGATGTTTTTATAAAATCTGCGCCGGCACGCATCGCCAACATGGAAGCTTTGAAAATCAAATCAGGCTCAATGAGTTCACCGGTTTCTAAAATCACTTTTAAATGTGCATTACCGCACGCATTTTTTATAGCTACAATTTCATCAAAAACAGTCTCGTACTTTTTTTCCAAAAACAACCCCCTTGAAATGACCATGTCAATTTCATCTGCTCCTTGTGCCACCGCATATTCCACTTCTGCCACTTTAATATTTATGGGAGATTGCCCGTGAGGAAAAGCGCCGGCTACCGAGGCTACTTTTACAGGTGTATTTTTCAATAGTTGCTTCGCCTCATTTATAAAAATAGGATATACACATACGGCAGCCGTTTGGTAGTGTGTGGCATTTTTACACAACTGTTGAATCTTTATTGTATTATCTGTCCCCTCCAAAGTAGTTAAATCAATACTATGCAACGCAAATCGAATCGCCTCTTTTTCCGAAGAAAAGTTTTCTAATGATTGTTTATTAATGTTCTCAATACGTTCTTGAAGGTCGCTTAATGAATAAGGATAAGTAGGAATTGTAATCATAATTTAATGTATTTCTTAGAATCAGTAAAAATGTTAATAATTTTAATAAATACCGACCGACAAAAATATTAAAAAATCTATATTTGCCGATTATTTGTTAAAACGCAAAAACTTATGAAAAAAGAGAAACTTTTTACGGGAAAAACTTTAGCAATCCTCTCTGGTGGGGGGGATACGCCGGCGATCAATTCAAGTATTGAAGCGGTTAGAAACCGTGCTTCTATGCTGGGGTTCAAAGTATATGGCGTGCTTCGCGGCTGGAAAGGGTTGCTTGGCGATGGCGATATTGTGGATTTAACAAATATTCCTTACAACGGAATTTATGGAGGAACAGGATTGTTATCAAGCAGAACCAATCCATTTCCGAGTAAAAAAAACAAAGAAGATCGCTCAGAGCAAATTTTGCGCAATATTGAACGCTATAAAATAGATGTACTCGTAACCATTGGAGGCGATGATACAAACGGTGCTGCCAAACGGATGTATGAACTTTACGGCATTCCGGTAATAGGTTTTCCGAAAACTATTGATAATGATTTGCGTACACGTACCATACATCTTTATCAAGGCAAAGAACACGAAGCCGTATTGTGCCCCGGATTCGCGTCGGGGGCTATGCAAATAAAAAAACTTACCGCTAAGTTGCACACTACGAACGAGTCACACCAGCGCATTATGGTATTGGAAGTAATGGGACGTGATGCCGGATGGCTTACCGGTGCTGCGACGTTCGGCGGCGCGCAAATGGCACTCATCCCTGAAGTAGTCATTACGAAAGAACGCAAAGATTTCTTCTTCGAAAAAGTAAAAGAAACCTATATGTCAAATCCTAAACGCAGTTTGGTTGTTGCCGTTTCGGAAGGCGTGCGTTGGTATAGTGATGAAAAAGGCGAAATTGAAATGGTGTATGCCAGCTCCGAATTGGACGAATACGGACATCCGCGTTTTGGTGGGATAAGTGGCGTTATTGCATCGGAAATTAATAAGAAGTTCGGCATTGAAGCACGGGGGCAAATTTCAGGTTACATTCCACGCTCAGGAAAATGTTACGAATATGATAGAAGATTAACTTCAACACTGGCAGATAAGGTAGTAGACCTTTTGTTAAGAGAAGATTACGGAAAAATGCCGGTAATGCGCAAACTTGTTCCCTATTTTGAGTTAGAAGAATATCACGCCGACGCTATTGAAATGGGTAATATTGGGAACTTCCCATTACCACGTCCTTATTATGATGCGAATGAGTTTCAGTTTTCAGACCAATATGTTGATTTTTTGTCCTGCATCATCGGTGAACCCTATAGAATGGAGTTTAATCATCAATTTCCGGTTGTTATTCCGTAAAAAACTCGTTAATGAATAGATTATTTCTATATAAACTACCCCGCCCTTCGGGCACCCCTTCAAAATTTGAAGGGGATATCCTACCGTCTCCTTTCTCCTTTCTCCTTTTCTCCTTTCTCCTTTTCTCCTTTCTCCTTTTCTCCTTTCTGCCTTCCGCTTCGGCTCAACGCTTTATCGGTGGAATCGCCGTTGGAATGAACGCTACTCAGGTGGATGGAGATGAGGTTTTTGGATATTATAAAGTGGGGTTTAATGGCGGTCCTTATGTGAAATTAATGTTGGACAAAAAACAACGTTTTTCAGTAACCATGGAACTCTTATACACACAAAAAGGAGCAATGCAAACAAACAAAGGTAAATACGTAGAGTTTATTGCAAAAGGAGATACAGCATTGATTGACAAGCATTTTCCTGAATATGATGAAAGAATTTTTTATAAACTACGTACGGATTATTTGGAAATCCCTTTATTAATACACTTTGAAGACCCGAGATCAAAATTGAGCATAGGGGTGGGCGTATCGTGGGCGCGCTTGGTTTACATTAGAGAGATGCAGTGGGATTTTCGCCCGGAATCGGATAGAGAAGGTACGGGAGCAAGGCGACTGACAACCACCGTAAGCTCGGGAAGGTATCATAAAAATGACTGGGGCATAATGGCTGACGTGAAAATTCCTATTTATAAAGGATTAAAGTTTAATTTCCGTTTCCAATATTCGATGGTGCCATTTGGAGAAACACGTCAATTCTATTCTCGTAGCAACAACGCCACCGCTCCAATAGAACGCAGACCATTTCATAATACACTAACATTTAGGTTGATCTATTCGTTTAATGAAAAATATATAGAAAACAAAAATTACGATAGAGAAGGAAAAAGAGTAGGACCAAGATGGATTAGAGACCCTGAAGCGATGAAATGGTGATGATTAATTTAACAATTTAAAGATTTAAAAATTTAATATTCATGCACCTTAAATCTTTAAATCTTTAAATCTTTAAATCTTAAATCTTTAAATTTTAAATATATGAAATACAGCAATTTATTACTCGGAACATGCTTACTTTGCTTGTTCACCGCATGCAAACCCGATTTTGATTTGAACGCATCTTATAAAGATGTTACCGTAGTTTACGGAATCCTAAGCTATCAGGATTCAATACACTATGTTAAAATTTATAAAGGGTTTCAATCTAATAATAATCTATACTTTGATGTCAAAAATCCCGACAGTATTTATTATTATGACGCTATTGATGTTGTTTTACAGGAGTATAAAGACGGTAGATTGAATAAAAAAATTCCTTTAAAATACACACACGATTTTCCAAGAGATACAGGAATTTTTTATTATGGTGATGAAAGAATAATATACTATACTACAGAAGAGATAAAGCGAGATATGATTTATAAGATTGTAATTGACAACAAACGTACCGGGAAAGTAACGGAGGGGCAAACTCCTATAGTAAATGACTTCGAGATAACCTCATCATATACACTTATTGATATGTTAGCACCAAGAGGTACTATGTCATTCACTAAGGCAGAGCATGCTGCCGGATATGAAATTCATGTAAATTTCCTTTATTTTGAGGTGAATAGAAGTGGAGAAGTAGTAAAAACAGGTAGTATCGGTAAGAATATTACGCCACGACCTGGACAAGGTTTTCAAACGAATTATGTTGGCGATTTTTATCAAGAATTTGCATATACTTTTTATGATGATATTGCCGCAGAATTGAAACCTAATGATATGGTAACACGTTATGCCGGTCGCCCCGGTTCCAGTTCACCTATTGAGGTAATAGGCTGGGCAGCAGGTGAAAGCATGATTAATTTTTTACTTTCGAATCAACCTTCCAATAGTTTTACCCAAGTAAATACCATATACACTAATTTGGTAGCTTCTGAGGATGGATTAGTTTTTGGATTTCTTTCTTCAAAAGTCCAATCTCCGCCAAAAGGCTTTGGAATCACACAGGCTTCTGAGCTTGAATTGGTGCAGGGAACAAAAACCGGTCATCTAGGATTCAGACCTTGGTTAGAAAGTATAGAACATAATTCTAAATAAAAATGGTTCGCGTTCGTTTTGCCCCCAGTCCCACAGGTCCGCTACACATTGGCGGCGTTCGTACATGTTTGTACAATTATCTATTTGCTAGACAACATGGCGGTGATCTTCTGCTTCGTATTGAAGATACCGACCAAACGCGCTTTGTGCCCGGTGCCGAAGAATACATCATTGAATCCTTCAAGTGGTTAGGAATCACTTTCGACGAAGGTGTGCATATCGGCGGAAAGCATGCCCCCTATAAACAATCGGAACGGATGCACATTTATAAAAAATATGCCGATCAATTGATTGAAAAAGGATGGGCATATTACGCATTTGATACACCGGAAGCATTGGAAACAAAACGCAAAGAAGCCGAAGCCGAAAAGAAAACGTTTCAGTATGATATAAATACACGCCATACAATGTGTAATTCCTTAACATTATCTCCGGAAGAAACCGCAGAAAAGTTACAAGGAAATTATGTGGTTCGTTTTAAATATCCTGAAAATACGGAAATTCACATTTTCGATCTCATTCGTGGGGAGGTGAAAATAAATTCGCAATTGTTAGATGATAAAGTGCTTTTTAAATCCGACGGATTGCCTACTTATCATTTAGCCAATGTAGTGGATGACCATTTAATGGAAATCACGCACGTTATTCGTGGCGAGGAATGGTTGCCGTCTGCGCCGCTGCACGTAATGCTCTATAAGGCTTTTGAATGGCAGGCACCGCAATTTGCACACTTACCTTTGTTGCTCAAACCCGATGGAAACGGGAAATTGAGTAAGCGTGACGGAGACCGGCTCGGATTTCCTGTCTTCCCATTACAATGGAAAGATCCTAATACCGGCGAAATATCTTCCGGCTATCGTGAAAGTGGCTATTTGCCCGAGGCGGTGAACAACTTTTTAGCACTGTTGGGCTGGAACCCCGGAACCGAAGAAGAAGTGATGAACATGGAGCAGCTTATCGCACGTTTCTCTTTGGAGAAAGTAAGCAAATCCGGCGCAAAATTCGATTTGGATAAAGCTAAGTGGTTTAACCATTATTATATACAACAAAAAGAGAATGGAGTGTTGGCAAAAAATTTCACCAAACAATTAGCCGAAAAAAACATTCACCCTGACATAGAAAAAATTGAAAAAGCGGTAGCTTTGGTAAAAGAACGGGTTTATTTCACTACCGATTTTTGGAATCAAAGCGCATTCCTCTTTCAAGCTCCTGAAAGTTATAATCCCGAAGTGATTAAAAAACGTTGGAGAGAGGATACGCCCACGCATTTAAAACAAATTGCGGAAATTCTGACTTCCGTTTCCCCTTTCAATAAAGCCACAGCACACGATAATGTAATGGCATTCATTCAAAACAATCAATTAAATATGGGGCAAATCATGAACTGCCTGCGCCTCGCTTTAGTGGGCGACTCCAAAGGTCCTGACTTGTTTGAGATTGTTGATTTTATCGGCGTAGAAGAAACGGTACGACGTATTGAGGAAGCGATTGGAAAGATATAATAAAGCCTCAAAAGTTCTCTTAACTTTCGAGGCTCACTACTCTTGAGACAATTCTGTCTCTATAATTAACCAAAAACAATTATTGTTTTATAAATCGTTGTGATGAAACCGTTTGATTTCCAACAAAACGAATAAAGTAAACTCCCGATGCTAACGAAGCTACATTGATTTGTGCTTCTGTTTCGTTCGTTTCAAACGCCCGAATTAACGAACCATTATTATCGTATATTTCAATATTTACTTTATCGTTTGATGAACGAACAAGCCTTAAAACATCGGAAACAGGATTAGGATAAATAGTAAAGTCGGTATTTGGCGTATTGCAAATTACGGTATATGTGTCAAGTTTAAAATTGGCGACTAAAGTTCTATTGTCTGTTACAGTAAATGAATAAGTAGAATTTGTTTCAACTTCAACCCCATCTTCTGTCCAGTTTACAAATTGATAATTAGGATTCGGATTGGCGGTCAATGTAGCTTGTGTTCCATATCTATGCGTGCCTGCCCCTGTAATTGTGCCCCCTGTTGCAGGAGAAGCATTAGCCGTAATGACCTTATTAACACCTTGGAATGTAGCTGTATATGTTTTGTCAGCGGCAGGCATATCGAATGTATAGATTTCATTTGTAGATAATTGAGTTGTGCCGTCCATCCAAGCTACAAATTCATAATTTGTATATGGAGTTGCATTTACAGTAACAGAAGCACCTGCCACATACTCCCCTTCGCCTGTAACGGAGCCTGTACCTGTAGGGTTGACTTGAAGTGTAAGTATGTGTTTATGAATAACATTTACCGTACAGGTAGCGGTCAGCCCGCCATCTTCTGTGGTAACAGTAATGATGGCGGTTCCTACTGCTATGGCGGTTACAAAACCCTCTTCAACAGTGGCAATCGCTTCATCGCTTGATGTCCATATAACGTTTTTATTTATAGCATAATCAGGAAGAACAGTAGCTGTTAGTAAATGTGTTTCATCTATATATAGTGTTATCTCTTCTTCATCTAAGGTTACAGACTGCACTGCTACCTCAAACCACAATTTTGGTTTTTCGTTTTCTATCCAAATCCAAGGGTTTTGCGAATTGCTTCCGAATTGCCAGCCAATTCCGGCTAAGAAATCTTGATTGAGATTTTCAATGGCTAAATCTGCGCCATCATGATGCAATGGATCTGTAGAAGTAATCATTAGTTCTTGGCCGGCTTGGCCTACTGCCATCGTTGCCAAAGCATAGCAACTTCTGATAGAATCGGCAGTTAGAACCCCAAATTCTGTCATATTAGAACCTGAATTTGCATTTATTCCGATAACTCTTCTTGCTCTGCGAAGTAAATCCGAAGGCGGTGTACTTGTAGCTGCAATAGCTGAAACGGTGTCGTTCAAGCCTACCAATCCACTCATGGTAAGTTTCGTTTTATTGAGGAATAAATTCCATTGAGCATCAAAAGAAATATGAGCAGTATTATCTGATGACCAACCTATTACACCACCTGCAAAAGTAGCATTAGTGGTTCCCTGTGCTATAATACGACCTGTAGCATAGCAATTTTCAATAGTTCCTTTGGCTTGTTGCATTTCATCTGCTCTGCCCACAACGCCACCAACCATGTTGGTAGCGGTAACATCCATATTTGAATAACAATTGGAAATCAGACAATTAGAGCGCATTGAACCTACAATACCTCCCACACCTGCATTTGCACTTGCGCTATTTACAACATTGATATAACCTCTTGACAGACAATTGATAACCTCTGAATTTCGTAAACTGCCGGCAATCCCACCCGTGTGAACGTTAGTGAGTGTAACTCCGCTCCTCATTTCAATTGTACCCTCAAAACTACATTGTTCAACTCTCGCAAATGGACTGGCTGACCCGTTCATATCGGCAACAATAGCACCCACCCCCATAGCACCGGCACCAAGTTTAATGACGCCGGTTATGTGTACATTTTTGATAATTGCCGATTGCTCCATTAAACCCGCAACGAACGAAACATTCATATTATTCTCTGAAATAATCTCAGCATCTTCGATATACATATTTTCGATTTTGCCTCTCACAACACCAAACAAGCTATTGTAAGCGCCTGAAATATTTTCAAGTTTCAAGTTTTTGATAATAAAATTTTGTCCGTCTATTGTGCCGGTAAATGGTGTGCCCGGTGTACCGATAGGTATCCAATCATTACTGTTAAGGAAAGTGTTCATATCAATATCGTTCACTATTTTGTAGTGAGCAGAAAGATTTTGACGAACGGCATCTAATTGCATAGCATCGCTGATGAGATAAGGATCGTTTTGAGAGCCGTCGCCACCATCAAACAAATCGAAGGGCAATTTGTAAAAGTAGTCTGAATATACCCAGCCGGTCGTGCGGTACTTAAGGCTAAAGTGGCTGTAAGTTCGCCCATCGTTAAACGTCCATATAGCGGCGCCTGACAATATATCATCCGTATCTTCAGCAAAATACAACAGGTCGGCATCTTCATTAAAAATAAAAAGCCTTAAAGTTACAGCATCCGAGCCTTCCTGAACACGCCTTGGAGCCACTCCTATAAATTCTAACTTTCCATCTCTATTAAACAAGTAGGGATTAAGTGTGGCAGGGGTAAACAAGGGGTTAAACGCAAGCCCAAGCGATCCAATATCTAATTTTATATTTCTTACTTTTACTCCATTTTTGTCGTAATAATTGATTTGCCCATATTTTGTACCATTTTCAGAAACCACCGCATCCATTCCAAAAATAATGGCATAATCTTCTCCGTAGCGAATGCGATCGTAATTTAAGGTTAATAGTTCTCCGTTGTGAACTACCTCAAATTCAGCATCAAATTCCCACGTAATAGGATCAAACATAACAAACTTGCTTATAGCATCTCCTGGTCCTACCGACAATGAATATAGAGGGTTTTGACCCGGCAGATCTGCCAACTTTTTCACCCCGTTAGTTTGCATTTCCAAATTTCTAACTAAAACACCTTCTTCATTCATCACATGATAGGTAGCTTGATGACAATCGCATGATGGGATGTAACGTTCTAATCCATAAAAAATATCAATTTCGTCATTGCCACTGAATACGTTAGTCGAAAACTCATATTCTCCAAAATTCAGTCCAAGCGAAAATCGCATCTGTTCACTCCAATTGGGCATAGTTAGCGTGAATTGTTTAAAAGAGGTGCTATTTGAAATGTTAAAAAGCTCTACCTTGCCTGTGTTGTTCGGGGTTGAAGATCCTTGTGCCGGTGTTCCTATGTGATAGGGCAGTTCATAGTGAGGAAAATAGTAATAATAGTTACTGCCAATCTGAGTTATTCCCCATAGCGGCGCAATAAAATTTACCAGATTTTTAGAACCGATTTTGTGCGTTGCTTGCAGGTCAATTGCAGTAGGAGCGTTGGTTCCTGCGGTAACAGACCATACGCGAAAAAACGTAGTATCGTTGTTAGTCAAAGGCACGTCGAGTACGGCAGCGCGGTCAACTGTAATTACTTTGCGTTCATTGCCGTTTTTATGCAACATAATGGCGTTTGCATCAGCGAAGGTGTGAAGATGCGTACCTTGATCATCAATAATCATGAAGTCAAATCGCCTGTTCTCGGGAGAAACGGGGGGAGCAAATCGGTGAATAAGCACCGTAAACTCTCTTCTTGTAGTATTCGTTGTAAAAAGTTGGTAAGAAAAATCAACAATTCTTACATCGTTTGTGAATATCGTATCTGTTCTAATCATAAGTGGGAACAACTCTACAAGTTGACTATTGTAAAATGTGTACTCTACTGAATCTATATAATATCCCCCTGTTCTGTAGAAGTAGTTTGTTTTGTAAAGAATTGATTCTGCAAGCGTTCCTGTTGCACCTATATCTGCGCAATTGAGTATATTCAGACCTCTTCCTTGAAGTAGCATATCATACTCATTGATATTCTGTGCTGTTGATCGTATGAGAATTTGTTCGGATGCATTTGCCCAATTGGCATTGGCGGGCAGCGATTGTTCTAAATTAAAGAAATTAGAACCGGTTTTTTGCTTGTTCGTTACACGTTCGGTGCGTTCACGAAAATGTTCGTTGGCATATCCTATTTCAAATAGAAGAAATAATACCAAAAATAATGAGATTTTTTTCATAAGTTTTTTTATTTGGGTTAATAAATTTTCAATTGGGTAATTGAATCGGTTGCAAAGATATATATAAATATAAAAGGTATAAAATTATATGATGTACACAAAATAGGGACATTTGTATGGACATCAACCATTGTATCTATTTCATAATTTGTATATTAAAAAATTATATATGTCGCATAACAGGAAACATGTATCTTTGCCGTCTTAATTTTTCGCATAAATTTAAACAAAATGCTCAATCTTTTCATTGTCGCAAAAAGTACCATTATAAGATTTTCTGTATTCTTTTTTTTTCTGTTAATAACAATATCTGTTTATTCAGCAAATTCAATTAACGAGCGTTTTTATATGATTTCTGCACAAATAGAAGTCAATGCTTTTTCACATACACAAATCGCCAAACAATGGCTGGCTGAGCTTCAAGCTATATCTTCTAAACATCCTGATAATATTAGCTTTACAATTCAAACATTATACAAAGAGAGCTATATAAATTTTTATCAACTTATAAACGATTCTATACTCTTGGCAAAGTGTGCACTTATCGCCAATACATGGAATGCAGAGAAATATCCTTTTGAAAATGCGCTTCTTAACTATGCATTGGCGATGTGCTACTCTGTTGATGGTAATTTTGCCAATGCTTTTTCTTTAGCATTAAAATCTTTAGAACAATTTCAGACACTTAAAAACCACACCTATACCGGCAAAGTTTATTATTTGTTGGGCAACATTTGCTTAGCCACACAAAGCAGAAAAGAAGCGATGGAGTATTATCAGCATGCTTTAGATATAGCGCCTCATGGGCAACGAGATTATTATTTGCCATTTATTGCCTATTATTCCAACTTGATTTATTCTGAAGAAGAGAAACAAACAGGCATGGATTCGCTAAAGAGTTTTATTACCTATTATGAAAATAGCACTGATATGGGACTATTAGTGGCAGCCGCTTTTAATTTAGGCTCTATTTATTATATGGCAGGTAATGAACAGGAAGGTGCACAATATTATGATTTATGTAAATCTTATGTAGAAACATACAATATTGATAATAATACACTCCAATTCGGTCTTTTCTATAATTTCGGCAAGCTCTATTTTAACAGAGGCGAATATGAAAAAGCTTTAGCATATAGTTATTTGGCTAAAGAAATTGCCGATAAAAATAATGGTTTAACACCGCGATCTTTAATTTTATCTCAAATAGCTGATATTTACGACAAAATGAATAATTTAGATAGTGCCTACTATTATTTGTTAGCATATAATGAAGTTCGTAATCAGATCGTAAATAACTCAAGAACCATTGACTCATACAAAGCGTATATTTCTGTTTATTTAGAATCTTTAGAAAAAGGATTGATTATTGCTTCTAATCAAAAAAAGCAGTTTATTATCATCACTATTTTTATAGCGATTATTTTACTTTTGGCATTAGGGCTTTTGGCTGTATTGCAGCAAAGGCGACTAACTATGGCTCAACAAATTAAGCAAGATAAACAAATCCAAGAATTGCAAGAAGATAAAATAGAATCACAACAACGAGAACTCTCTTCTCAGATTTTATTATTATTAAGAAAAAATGAATTGTTACAACAAATGAATCAACACGTTAACGCATTGCCTCAAAACAATGCAGATGTTTTGGCAATTAAGCAAATTGTGAAGGAAAATTTAACCGTAGAACACGTTTGGAATGATTTTGTAATACATTTTAATAGTGTACATCCTAACTTTTTTGATAAATTAAAAACCCGCGCTCCTTACTTAACAGAAAATAATTTGCGCTTTTGTGCCTACCTCCGAATTAGTATGACGGCAAAGCAAATAGCGCAAGTGTTGAATATGTCGCCCGAAAATGTGCGAAAGAGCAGCTACCGGCTAAAGAAAAAACTGTTACTTGGGGAGGATGCTAATTTATATGACTTTTTAAGAACTATTTAAACTTCAAAACCTTAATTCACCCTTCCTGGATAAACCCTCACCGCCTCCGCCAAACACGCCATTGCTTCTTTCAAATCATTCACATTTAAAACATAACTAATGCGAACTTCATTTTTTACGGGAGCAGGATAGGAGTAGAAGCCGGTTACCGGTGCCAGCATGACCGTTTTGCCGTTATAATCAAACGATTCTAATAGCCATTGACAGAAATTGTCGGCATCATCAATAGGCAGGCTCGCTACCGCGTAAAATGCACCTTTAGGATTGGGGCAGAAACAGCCGGGCATCTGGTTAATAGCTTCTATCACACAGTTTCTTCGTGCAATATAGTCGGTTACCACTTCGTCGAAGTAAGATTTCGGGGTGTCGCAGGCGGCTTCTCCGAGAATTTGTCCGTAAGAGGGTGGACTCAGGCGAGCTTGCGCAAATTTCATCGCCGTAGCCATTACCTCTTTGTTTTTGGAAATGAAGGCACCCACGCGCACGCCACATGCACTGTACCGTTTGGAAACAGAATCTAATAATACCACATGCTGAAGGATATCTTCGAGTTCCATAACAGAGAAGTGTTTTTCACCGTCGTAGCAAAACTCTCTGTAAACCTCATCGGCAAACAGGAAAAGGTCATATTTTTTTGCCAAAAGTCCCAACTTTTTGATCTCCTCTTCCGAATACAAATATCCGGTAGGGTTGTTGGGATTGCAAATCATAATCGCTTTTGTTTTTGGTGTAATAATCTTTTCAAACTCCTCAATTTCCGGCAATGCAAACCCGTTGCTAATCGTTGAAACAATGGGTTTTACTTTTACGCCGCAAGAGATGGCAAAGCCATTGTAGTTGGCGTAAAACGGCTCGGGAATAATCACTTCATCATCCGGATTCAAACAAGTGTTGAATGCAAAAAGAATAGCTTCGGAGCCGCCATTGGTGATGATAATTTCATCGGGGGTAAGCTCAATTCCTACACTTTTGTAGTATTCTACCAACTTTTTGCGGTAGCTCAAATTCCCTGCCGAGTGGCTGTATTCAATT
>Ga0123353_10001006_pt1 | contig 34504 bp, 28 predicted proteins | sample TergutLab28metaG_3_FD_92763 | JGI IMG/M metagenome (GOLD analysis project Ga0123353, IMG submission 92763) | Labiotermes labralis P3 segment gut microbial communities from Petit-Saut dam, French Guiana - Lab288 P3 | ecosystem: Host-associated > Arthropoda: Insects > Digestive system > Gut ... | reverse complement strand
TGGGGCTTTCCCGGAACGCGGTCTACCGCATCGCGCACGAGCTGCGTTAGCTGCATCGCGCATCTACCGCATCGCGCACGAGCCGCATGCAAAATCTCAAACGACAACCCGCACGATGTGACATTTTGCCGCATCGCATACCTGCTGCGTGCCTGCTATCCTGCCGTGTGCCTGCTATTAAGGTATGCTTCGAGATGCAGACCGCGCAAGGCGGTCACATAAAAACCACATCACGTTCGGAGCGCAATCATCATGCCTAAAACAACGCCGATTCCCCCGAAGCCCAGCTTCTTCCTCACCACGCCCATCTATTACGTGAACTCGGTGCCCCATCTGGGGACTGCATACACCACGATAGCGGCGGATGCCCTTGCCAGGTACCGCCGTCTTCTCGGCGATAATGTGTTCTTCCTCACCGGCTTGGACGAGCACGGCCAGAAGGTCGAACAGGCGGCGGTCGAGCACGGCATAGAGCCTCAGGAGTGGTGCGACAACCTTGCCGAGAAGTTCCTCGGTGCGTGGGAGCTGCTCGGCATCACGAACGACGACTTTATCCGTACGACAGAGCCTCGGCATGTACGGGCGGTCCAAACGCTTGCCAAGACCCTCTATGACCAGGGCGACATATACAAGGGGCTTTATGATGGCTGGTACTGTGTCCCTGACGAGACCTACTGGACCGAGGAGCAGCTTGAGGGCGGGAAATGCCCTCAATGCGGGCGTGATGTCGAGCTCGTGCGTGAGGAGAACTACTTCTTCCGTCTCTCGGCGTACCAGGACCGGCTGCTCGGGTATTTCGAGGAGAACCCTGACTTCATCGGCCCCCCAAGCAGGCGCAACGAGGTCTTGAGCTTTGTGCGAGGTGGCCTGAGGGACCTTTCGATCTCGCGCGCCAACGTGAAGTGGGGCATACCGCTGCCGTGGGATGCCTCTCACACGGTGTATGTCTGGTTCGATGCGCTCATCAACTACGTGACCGCCGTGGGCTATGGTGATCCGGACGACGCGGGTGAGTTTGCGCGTTGCTGGCCGGCGCACATCCACTTTGTGGGCAAGGACATCATCCGGTTCCATTGCGTCATCTGGCCGGCGTTGCTCATGGCTGCGGGTCTGGATCTTCCGCAGCGGGTGTTCGCGCACGGCTTCTTGCTCGCCAAAGGCGAGAAGATGAGCAAAAGCAAAGGTAACGCGGTTGCGCCCGCGGATCTCGTCCGGCAGTTCGGGGCGGATGCGTATCGGTATTACTTCTTGAGGGACGTCTCATTTGGCCAAGATGGCTCGATCTCGATCGAGTCGATGGTGCAGCGCTATAACGGGGACCTTGCCAACGACTGGGGGAACCTCTGCTCCAGGCTCTTTAACATGGTGGGCAAGTATTTTGACGGCGCAGTCCCTGACCCCGGGGGCGATGCCGTCGACGCCGCGGACGGTGTGCTGGCCGCCGTCGCCCGCGACCTTCCGGGCCGCTACGACGAGGCGATGGCGCGCCTCGACTACGGCGCTGCCCTTGAGAGCGCTTGGGATCTGGTCAAGGCGACCAACCGCTACATCGAGGACTCCGCGCCGTGGAACCTGGCGAAGTCGCCCGAGACCACTCCGCGTCTAAAGACGGTCATATATAACGCCCTTGAAGCGGTGAGGATCGCTGCCCTGTTCATCGCGCCTGTCATGCCGCAGACCTCGGCAGAGGTCTGGCGACGCCTGGGGCTCGGCGATATCAACGCGGTGACCACACTTGCCGAGGAGTCCCGCTGGGGAGGCACTCGGCCTGGGAGCCATGTCGAGAAGGGCGACCCGCTCTTTCCTCGCATCGAAAAAGACGCTGTGTGACCGTGGGGGAGCAGTGCAAAGAAGGGGTCGCGGACACGGCGGCGGAACCCCTGTTCGCTGACTCGAAAGGACGGCCGGTCGCTTTGCCGCAGCTCGGCGCGCCGGTGGCCGACACGCATGCGCACCTCGACATGCTTGACGATCCCGCGTGCGCACTTGCGCGTGCCGCACGTGCGGGCGTGGGTTTCATTGCGACGGTTGCCGATGTGACCGAGGACGCTGCCCGCACCTACGCCGAGCTCGACCGCTGGACGCAGGCGGCGGCGGAGATGCTCGGCGGGCACGCGCCCCCGCGGGGCGGTGATGCGCTCGGCGATGCATCCCCCGTGCCACGTGTCCGGGTGATCGTAGGGGCGCACCCACACAACGCCAAGGACTACGGTGCGGGCGCGGAGCGCGAGCTGCGCGCGCTTCTCGCGCACCCGCTGACGTGTGCGCTGGGTGAGGCCGGTCTTGACTACCACTACGACCATTCTCCCCGCGAGGTGCAAAGGGATCGGTTCCAGAGGCACCTGGAGCTTGCCCACGAGTTTGCGCTGCCCGCCGTGCTCCACCTCAGGGAGGCGCATGACGACGGGCTTGGGATACTCCGCTCTGTCGGGATGCCCGAGGCCGGAGCGATCCTGCACTGCTACACGCTCGGCCCGGAACAGATGCTGCCCTTCCTGGAGCTGGGATGTCATGTGGCGTTTGGGGGGCTGGTGACGTTCAAGAAGGCCGAGGACATCCGGCTCGCCGCCGCCGCCGCCCCGCTTGACCGCGTCCTCACCGAGACGGACTGCCCATTCATGGCACCGGAACCCTTCAGGGGATGCCGGGGCGAGCCTGCGCTGGTGGCTTTCACGGCGGCTGCCCTCACGAGGGTTCGGCCCGAACCGGCAGACAGCTTCTTAGAGAGCGCCTATTCCTCTGCGATCGGGCTGCTTGACAGGGCGCGCCCGTGAGCGCCGAGCCCGCAGACGCCCCGCGCATCCTATGCATCGTCGGAAGCCCTCGCCGAGGGGGGAACTCCGACCGCCTCGCCGATGCCTTGGCACGCGGCGTGGGTGCCGAGGGGGGCGTGGCCGTCCCGGTGGCCGTCCCCCTTGCAGAAATAGCGCCCTGTAAGGGATGTGGTGCCTGCGAGCGCACAGGTATGTGCGCAGTACACGACGGCATGGAGGATATCTACCCGCTGCTGGAGACGGCCTGCGCGGTGGCTGTTGTCAGCCCGGTTTATTTCGCGGGCGTGCCAGCGCAGCTTAAGGCGTTCTACGACAGGTGCCAGCCCTATTGGGCGCGCAGGTATGTCCTGCGCCAGGAGCGCACCGGCGCGAAGCGGCCAGGCGCACTGCTTCTGGTAGCCGGAGGCGGCGATCCCTTTGGTGCCCAGTGCGCGGTCACGTCCACAAAAAGCGTATTCGGGGTCCTCGGCGTTGAAATGAGCCACCTTGCCGAGTTCACAGAGGTCGACAAGCCAGGGGATATTGAGATGCATCCGGGAGCCATTGCCCAGGCCGAGTCGATCGGCGCAGACCTTGTGCGCGCCTCGAACATAGCGCGGGCGCAATCGACCTACGAGGGACTGGGGCGGTTGGGATAAAACAGCCCTGGTGGCCCATGCAGGCTCGGGCAGTCATCAGCGATTGTTTTTATTGCTTAGCGATGCGTGATCTATGCGCGATGTTGGCGGAAATGGTAGTATTCAGCTCAACCACTGGAGTGATCCGCTTAGCAAGATGCAAAAAAGCAGGTGCCGCAGGTTCTAGCCCCGGGAGGTCTTAAGATGCTTACGAAGGCATGCACGAAGCGCCAGGCATGTGGCGCGCAGAGAGAGAGAGAGAGAGAGGGAGAGAGAGAGAGCTAAGGCCGTGAGGTGGGCGGTGCCTGCTGTAGCGCCTGTGGCCCGTGAAACGAATGCCCGCCGCCGACCGCGCCTGGTCCCTCTAGCCCTCGTCCTTGTCCTCGCACTAAGCCCGGCATCCCACGCGTTCGCCGGATCCTTCGCAACCTCAGCGCAAAGCGCGCCCGCCCCGGCCCCAGCGGCCGTTGAGGCAGCCAGGCCCGCTCCCGCCCTTTGCTCCGCGCTCAAAGGCCTGAGCCCCTTTGCCGTCCAAGCCGCGTATGCTGCGCCGCCCGAAGGGGAGGCGCATTCGTCACCATCATCTGAGGCGGGCACGCAAGAAAGCGTGCAAACCACCCTTTTGCGACCGGCATCAAAACCGTCGCTCATATCCCGCATAAAGGCGCTCTGGTCGTCGGTCTTTTCAGCCTCCGAGGCATCCGCCGCCCCGGCTGAGGGCACGCCTGACGGGCCGCAGGCCCCCGCACCTTACGCCACAACCGAGATCACCGAGAACCGCACACTATTCAGCCGCGAGTACCGGATGGGCAACGGCAACATACGGGCCCAGTACTCCAGCGTGCCGCTGAACTTCACAGACCCTGAGACCGGCAGGCTGGAGCCGGTCGGCACGGCGCTTGAGAGGACAGAGGGCGAGGGGGAGGCACCCGCGTCCTGGACGAACGCGGCGAACGCGTTCACGATAACGCTCCCGGCCTCGCTCTCCGAGGCCCCGGTGACGATCGAGGCGTCCGGCACGTCTGTCTTTATGCGGCCGGCCTCATCGGCGCGCCCAGGCGGCGCGCATGCGTCTGAGGGGATCGTGTCCGCACGCCCCGACGGTGATGCCACGCTCTCATACCCGCAGGCGTTCATCGGCTCGACGCTCGAGTACCGGTCAACGCCCAGAGGGCTCAAAGAGACGATCGTGCTTGATCGCGCACCAAGCAACGGCGAGCACATATGGTCGTTCGGGCTCGGGCTTGACGGCCTTGCCCCTGCACTCCAGGAGGACGGCTCGGTCACATTCACGAAGACGGGCACTGACGACACGGTATTCGTCATCCCCGCGCCCTACATGGAGGACTCTGCAAAGCCAAAAACGAGGGGCTCGCTCTCGCGTGCCGTCCGCTACGGGCTCTCCGGCGTCACCTCATCAGGCTGTATATTAAGCGTCGTCGCGGACAGCGCGTGGCTCCAAGACCCCGGGCGCGTGTACCCGTGCCGCATCGACCCGAGCCTCTACTTCGTGGGCTACCAGGCGGATCCCTGGGAGGTCCTCTCCACCACCGTCTCCTCGGCGCCTGGCTGGGAGGACTCGAACTTCAGCTGGTGCGACTACGTGTGGGCAAGCGACGGATACCTCTCATCAGGCATCACCGAGCACGCCTACCTGAGGCCCCCCGCATCCTTCTTCACCGGCTACTGGGTCCCGCCGGGCTACTCGCTTTCCGAGGCGAGGCTCTGGCTCTACGGGGGCTATGTGGACGGCCCGGGGTTCGTCACGGCCGAGGCGTGCGAGGGCTACACGCCGCCTTTGGACTGGCTCACCTGGAACGGCTACATGAACGGCGAGGGGCAGGTCACAAGCGATCACGCGTCACCAGAGGCAGACCTCATGCAGGGGCCTGACTGGAACAACGACTACGGCTACCACCACGCGCTCGACATAACCGACATGGTGATGGAGTGGCAGATGTCAGGCGACGAGGCGGTGCGCATCTCGGCGGGGCCTGGCACATATGCCGAGTTCAACGCAGGCAGCAGCGCCTGCGCTCCTGTATGGGAGGCCGTCTACGCCGACGCGCCTATGCCCGCACGCCCAGAGGCCCAGATAACGTCCCCTTCGGGCAGCCAGCCCGCGAGCCCGACGCTCGAGTGGGGCTACTACCAGGAGGACAACATCCCCCAGGCGGCCTGGGAGGCGAGGGTCCAGACGGGCGCTGAGAGCGCCTCGACCGTCGCCCGCGCATCAGGCGAGGACAGCGGCAACTCAGGCATCCCTGTGCCAGAGCCGCACGGCGGCTTCGTCCCCGGCACCACCTACCACGCCCGTGTGCGCGTCGCCTATGACGCAGGCGAGGGCACGAACTACTACCCGTACCTGCGTTGGGGCGGGTGGGACGAGGCCACGTTCACGGTGCCGCTCCCGGTCACGGCACCGACGGCCCAGCTCACCTCCCCGTCAGGGGCCGTAGGCTCCATGCCGCCGCCCAAGGCCGCCTGGACATACGCGCAGCCGGACCTCATCGCCCAGTCGGCCTGGGAGGTCGCGGTCGCGGCTGCCCCGGCAGGCCCGGCCATCGCCTCAAGGCCCGGCTCAGGGAGCGACACCGGCACCGTCGTCCCCCAGCCGCCAGGCGGCCTCGTGGCAGGGACCACCTACTACGCCAAGGTGCGCGCTGCCTGCGACACGGCCCCAGGCGTGCCCCTCTGGGGGGAGTGGTCTGCAGAAACCACCTTCTCAGTGCTGCCTCCCCCGACAACACCTGTCGGCGGCACCATATCCCAAGACACGACGTGGACGGTCTCAGGGAGCCCGTATGTCCTGAACTCAACAGTGACCGTCCCTGCGAACAGAAGGCTTGCCATCGAGCCCGGGGTCGTCGTCAAGGGATCTGCCGGCGCGATAGGGCTCGTCGTGCTCGGCACGCTTGACGCCCAGGGCACGACAGAGACACCCATCGTATTCACCTCCATAAACGACAACACAGTGGGAGGTGCCACCGGCAACGGCAGCCCTGTGGCAGGCAACTGGATGGGCATCCGCTTCCAGGGCAGCGATTCGAACGCATCGAGCCTGAAGCATGCCGAGGTCCGCTATGCAGGCGCAAGCGGCAGGGTGGACGGCGGAGGTGTGACCGGCAGCTACTCCACAGCCCTCCTCATAGGCGGTGCCGCCCAGCCTGCCCTCATAGAGAGCGTGGTAGTCACGGCCTCTGCCGGCAACGGCGTCCACATACTCTCAGGCTCGCCTGTGCTTTCCAGCATCACCCAGTCAGGAGGCTCTACCGGGGCCGCGGTTGACACAAGCGCCTCACCGGCCATCACAAACTCGTCGTTTTCCAACAACACCGCCTACGCGCTCTCGATAGGGGCAAGCGCCACGCCGACGGTCACAGGCTGCTCCCTCTCGTCTAACGCAGGCACCGGGCTCTCGATAGGCGCAGGTGCCATGCCGGCCGTCACAAGCACCGCCATCGACTCGAACGGCTCCTATGCGGTGGTGATGCACCCGAACTCGACGCCTGCCCTCACGGGCGTCACCGGCACGGGCAACGGCAGGGACCTCATCCGCCTCACCGGCACCCGCACCGTGGCGACGCCGCTCACCCTGCTTGCCGCAGACGCCGCGTTCCCGTACTTCGGCGACTTCACCATAGGCGAGGGCGCGCACGTCACCGCAGCAGCAGGCGCGGTCTTTAAGGGGGAGTCCTACAACGACGACCAGACCTTCTCCCAGGACTATGTCCACGACGCCCTCACCGTGCGGGGGACGTTCACCTCCCAAGGCACGCCGCAGAAGCCGGTCATCCTCACCTCCATCAACGACCACTCGCCGTCTGCGGGGGGCGACACCGGCTCCGGCACATACCCCGCGCTGAGATGGGGCGGGGTGCGCTTCGCGCGAGGCAGCGCGAGCCAGAGCACGCTCACGAACGTCGAGATACGCCACGGGGGCGGGAAGGTCAGGTCCTACATAGATGGGAACCCGAGGAGCCACTATGCCTCCCTCCTCATAGGCTGGGGGGCCGAGCCGACGGTCGCGGGCGTGAAGATCGAGCACTCGAGCAACAACGGGATCGAGATACTCCACGGCTCGCCCACGCTCACGAACATCACCTACTCGGGCTCCGGGACAGGGCTTCGCATAGAAGGAACCGCCTCCCCGATGATCGAGGACTCGCTCTTCTCGTCCGACTCTGGATACCTGGCAGAGATAAACGCCAACTCAAGCCCTGGTTTTAGCAACGTCAAGTTTGATGCAGGAGCGAACTCCATCCGCGGGTTCCACATAATTGGCAATCGCACCGTGATAAACCGTTCTTTGCATCTTCCGGACTTGGGCATCCCCTATGTGGCCGGCCTGACCATTGGCCCAGGGGCTACCGTAAAAATAGATCCTGGTGTGGTCTATAAGCACCAGACCTCTGGCTCCGAGAGCATTACAGTCTATGGAACGCTTGATGCACAAGGCACCCCAGAGAAGCCTATCGTCTTCACCTCGATACATGACGACGACTTCGGAGGAGACACCTATAATAATGGAAGGGTGGCACCTTCCGCCGGGGACTGGGTGGGGGTGCGCTTCTGCGGAAGCGCGGCAAGCTCCTCGATCCTCAAGAACGCGCACATCAGGTATGCGGGAAGAACAGCCTCCATCGGCAGTCCCGCCTTCAACGCCTCAGCCGGGCTCTTGTTCGTAGACGGTGCAAGCCCGACTGTCGACGGCATTACCGTTATGCGTGCATCAGGCACCGGCGTGCTTGTCCACTCAAGCTCGCCTGCAGTCTCGCACATCACACAAAGCGGCTTTAACGGCCCTGGGGCAAAGACCACCTACGGCATAAGGCTTCAGGAGGATGCCTCTCCCGTTATTTCAGGATCGAGGTTCGAGGGGAACACCTACGGGCTCCATGCCGCACTGGGGACCTCTGGGATGGTCGGCAACAGCGGCTTTTGTGAGAACAACTACGGGGTCTACGCTCTCGCTGGCTCCTCCGTGACGGCCACGGGCAGCATCATCTCCACCAACACGGTAAGCGGCATCCATATCGTCGGAGGCACTCACTCCTTCCAGGGCTGTGCGATCAACGGCAACGGCGCATCCGGCTTTCGCGTCGCCTCCAGTGATGCGACAGTGACCGTTACCTCCTCGAACCTCTTTGAGAACGGCACCTTCTGGCCATGGAATGTCAACCTGGACGTGAACGCCTCTGTGCCCCCGACCCCTACGGTCAATGCCAGCGGGAACTACTGGGGGGAGTACGGCCCAAGGTTCGAGGAGACCGCGACTGCGAACATCACCAACCCGCAGCCCATACCGAACCTGGTTGAGAACTTGCTTTATGGGGAGGCCGTGCTGTGGCCCAATCCGTTCATGAACAATATAAATGAGGTATTCATCGACAACGGGCATGTGAATTATAAGGCTGAGCCAGCGAGCTACAACCTTGAGCCTGACAAAACGAAGTACGCCCACCTCGTCTATCCTGCGGCATCTATCTGGAACGGCTACAAGCCCGGGGTGATACGGGAGACGAATGGAAGCGATGCCCTCTTTGTTAAGATCTACGATTACTCAGACTCAAGTGATACTGCTCGCGCAGTGACGACCGCAAGCAAGCCCGGCACTATCAAGCTCAACGTCTATCATTTAGATAGCCCTTCTTCTTCTGAAGGGGCCAACACAAGGACGGTCGCGCACGAACTCGGGCATTGCCTTGGCTTGTATCACGGCAATAGCACTGACGACCTCATGTACGGAACCTCGCCTGGCCACTATCAGCCGCTCACGAAGAACGACAAGGCATCATATGATGCGGCCTACAAACTGTATTGAGGAGTAGACAATGTCTTGCAAAAAACTGGCATCGGCACTTGCAGTGCTGCTGGTGCTTGCGTTGGCCCTCGTTGCATGGAGGGCGGGTCAAAACGTGCGCGAGAAGGCGGGTGTCCCCGTCTCGGTGCGCGAGGCGACAGGTGCCCCCGCCCCGGAGCAAGGGGCGTTTCCCCGTACGGGCTCGGAGAACGCGCTTAGGGAGGTGGATGTTGCTGCAGCAATACGCGGGACTGTCCTACGTGAGGATCCGGCGGGCAACCCGGATCTTTCTTACCTTGAGCCGGAGAATGGGGAGCGCACGATCAACGGGCTTCCTGTGTTCAGCAATCACTCGCAACCCTCGTTCGATGAGAGCAACCCCGATTTATTTGTCGCAGCCAGGGATTACGTATTTGTCGGTCGCGTCGAGAGGTGTGTGGGCACGCGGCACCCCGATTCGCTGCCGTATCCCACGACCGACCACAATGTGACCGTCTTGGAGGTAATTAAGGGAAATATGAAGACAGGGCAGATGGTCTTCATAACGAAGCGAGGGGGCATTTCAAAAGACGGATTGCGCGCAGAACTCCTCTACAGAAACGATTTCTTGCTAGAGCCTGAAGGGGTCTATGTGTTTTCAGCCATAGTCGAATCAGACAGAAAGACGCTGGGGGTCGTTGGCCCCTTTGGCACCGTTCCTCTGGAAGACGGTATCGTAGCCGAGTTGAACCGTATCGAAAAAGCCGCAGGGTCGAATAAACAGAAATCGATCAGTGAGCACCTCAAGAAGTCAGAGGTGTTCGCTCGGTATGTTGCTGCTGCCAACAACAAAGGCGCAGAGGCGAAGCTGCCGCCAGAGATACGGGATAGGGATAGATATAAAAGCGTGTATGAGAAGTAGCGCCGTGAAGGGGGGTCGCCTGCCCCAAGAGGTCGCAGGCGATCCCTGCTCGGCAAGCCCGACAATCGAGAACTGGAAGTCAAGACAAGGGCTTTCAGCCAAAACACCTGCACTTGAAAACAATGTCAGTGACTCTACCTCGATGTGCCGAGTGCCACTTCGGCCAGGTTACCGCCTCGGCTAGACCCATGAGGGCAGATCTGTGGAGGCAGATCCATTGGCAGCCCGCACATCCATGATGCGACCTGCGCATTTGCCTGAAGCCGTTTGTCGCGGTAGGCTATTATTGCCAAGATGTCATCTAATGGCGGATCTGTTGCCAAGCCAAAGGGGTATGGGTGCGTTTCCGGTCAAGCAGGCTGATAGGGCTTTTGCAAACGCGGAATCTTTTAACGCGGAATCTTTTTGTTGTTGCGGCGGTGCCTGCGCTGATAGTCGTGCTCAGTATTGCGGGATTCGTTTTTGCGCAAACCGAGATCACTGTTGTTGTTGACGGGCATTCACGTGAGATGAAGACGCAGGCATCAAATGTTGCCGGTGCGCTTGAGGATGCCGGCATCAGGCTTGATGATGCGGATGTCGTGGGGCCATCCCTTGAGCAGAGGCTCAAACAGGGCATGACGATCATCGTGCGCAAAGCGGTGCCGGTCACTGTCAGGTTCGGCACCGAGCTTGTCGAGCTTGCTGTGGTGGGCGAGACGGTGGCGGATGCGCTTGTGGCCGCAGGCGTTGACCCGGCTGGCGTCCCAGGTGTGACACCGGACATCTCAAGCCCGCTGATGCCGGGCATGAGCATTGCCGTTCCTGACGCGGTCGCGAAGATCAAGTGTGAGGAGTCGGTGATCGCTGCGGGCACCAAGGAGCAGGACGACCCTACACTTGCACAGGGTGCCATGCGGGTCTTAGACGAGGGTAGCCCAGGCACCCTGCTCAAGATCTACCGGATCCTTGTGGTGAACGGCATCGAGGGCATTCCGGTGCTTACAGACGAGCAGGTTGTAGTCGAGCCGCGTCCGAGGCTTGTCGCGGTGGGCTCGGCATCGTCCTCAGGCCCGTCGTCCTCAAGATCGGGAAGGCGGTCTGAGACCGAGCACTCGGAACATGCATCAAGGTCCTCATCGCGGTCGCATTCGGGCACGTACTCGGGCACCAAGATGGATGTTGTGGCAACCGGCTACTCCCCCCAACAGTCCGGCATGAACTCAAGGACAGCGACAGGGGCCCTGGCCCGGCGTGGCGTGGTCGCAGTGGATAAAAGCGTCATCCCGCTTGGTACGCGGATATACGTCCCCGGTTATGGCGAGGCGGTGGCAGCCGACACAGGAGGCGGTGTCAAGGGGGCGCACATCGACCTATGCTTCGATACGGTCGATGAGGCCGTTAGATGGGGTCGCCGCTCGGTCACGATCACGATCTTGGATTAGCGGACATCGCGCACGTGCCCGTTTCTTGGCTGGCAAGGCCGTCTGCAACGATCGAGCTTCTTGAGCGGCATGGGCTCCACACGAAAAAGCGGCTTGGCCAACATTTCCTCGTGGACGAGAACGTCGTTGTCCGCATCTTGCAGGTCGCGGCACTCACGGCAGATGACGTTGTGGTCGAGGTCGGTCCCGGCATCGGGACGTTGACCGTTGCGCTTTGTGAGGCAGCAGGTGCGGTTGTGGCGGTCGAGCGCGACATGACGCTTGATCCAGCGCTCAAGGAGACCACCTCTCCATACAGGCAGTTCGCGCTCGTGTCGGCGGATGCCACCAAAGTCGCTACTGCCGATCTTGAGCGTCCGTTCGGGTCGCCGACAGCCCTTGTCGCAAACCTCCCGTACCAGGTGGCCGCCACGGTCATATTGCGGTTCTTTGAGGAGATACCGACCTTACGGCACGCTACGGTGATGGTCCAGGCCGAGGTCGCCGACCGCATAGCCGCCACCCCTGGCTCCAAGGACTGGGGCTCGTACAGCGTAAAACTCCGGATGCTTGCCGAGCCGGTAGCCCGGTTCAATGTCGCGGCTACCTGTTTTTTGCCACCACCACGGGTAAGCTCGACCGTGATCCGCCTTGAACGGGGCACGGAGACGTTCTCGCCGGATCTCCGTGCGCACGTTGTCCGGGCTGCTGATGCGGCTTTTACGCAGAGGCGCAAGACCATACGCAACTCACTGCGCGCAGGCCTCGGCATGTCTGATGAGAGGGTCGATCAGATCCTTGCGCAAGCGGGCATCGACGCTGGCATCCGTGCCGAGGAGCTGTCGCTTGCCTCGTTCATCGACCTCGGCTATGCGCTTATGGATGCGCTCATGGGCACGCTGCCAGAATCCAACCGCCAGGATCCAGTGACAATATCGCTTGATAGCGACAGCCGCCAAGATCCAGGCCAAACATCAGGCCAAAACCCGCGGTCGCCAAAATCCAGCTGAAACTGTTGCATTTTTGTGCTATACTGATGCATCAAGCCGAGGGAGGTATGCTGTTAATGGATCTTGCGCGCCAAGCCGAGGTCGTCGGGCGCATCCGGTCAAACCTTGAAGAGCTTACTGGCAGTCGCATCCGGGTGAAGGCGAACATGGGACGCTCGAAGATTATCGAGCGCGAGGGGGTTCTCACACAAACACATCCTGCGCTTTTCGTTGTCGAGGTGCAGGAAAAACGCGAACGGACCGCTCGGGCCTCGTATCAATACGTTGATGTGCTGACGGGCACCGTGGAACTCACCAATCCTGAGAGCGGGGAGAGTGTTTTCCCCTGGCTCAGCTGATCTCAGGCTGAACGGGGCTTTCTCGTCGTTCGTGCTTTTGTGCTATTTCTTCTTCGGGCACTGCGCATGCAAAGCGAAAGGGCTTTTGTGTCACAAAGAATATGCGTCGTAGCGCCTGCTAAAATCAACCTCCACCTTGGAGTGGGCACGTGTCTGAGTGATGGGTACCATCAGGTGTGTTCTGTGTTGCACACACTTTCACTTCACGACAGCATCGTGCTACAAGACGCGCCGGCACTCAGTGTGGGCTGTGCGCCTGATGTCGGGGTGCAAAGCGAGCAGAATCTTGCGTATCAAGCTGCGCGGGTGTTTGCGGATGCGGCTGGTCGCGATCCTTCGTTCTCGATCGGGATCACCAAGCGCATCCCACACGCTGCCGGCCTCGGCGGAGGGTCAAGTGACGCTGCTGCGGTGATTACCGGGCTGGCGCACATCTGGGGGATTGACCGGCTCGACCAACGTTGCCTTGATGCGGCGGCCGGTATCGGCGCCGATGTCCCGTTCTTCCTTTATGGTGGTGCGGCCTTAATGAAGGGGAAGGGTGACGCGGTCGATACCCTTCTGCCTCCACTTGATGCGGCTATTGCTATCGTTTGGCCCGGCGTGCCAGCGCCAACAGCCCGGGTCTATTCGGCCTTTGACGAGGATCCCGCTCCGTCGGCCTCCAGCAACAATGTGGTCGGTGCCCTGTATGATGGCGATGCTGTCCGTCTCGGCAGGGCACTCACAAACAACCTTGCCGAGGCTTCGGTACGTGTCGCGCCGGTGGTTGGCGAGGCGCTGGCCTGGCTGCGCAAGCAACCAGGGGTGCTCGGGGCAGATGTGGCGGGCTCGGGTTCGGCGGTATTTGCAGTAGCGGAGAATGCCGAGGCTGCAGACCGCATAGCAAAAGAGGCCCTCGCCGAAGAGGGCTGGTGGGCGTGTGCCACAAGCACAAGCGCCCGTGGCGTGTTTGTCGACGGGAGAGAGGGGCAATGACAGTCGACGCGGTCATCCTTGCGGGGGGGGATGGGGCGGTTATCGACCCTGCCGTTCAGGTCAAGGGGCTCGTGGCAATTGCGGGCCGCCCGATGGTCGAGTGGGTTATTGATGCGATGCGTGCCGCAACCACTGTTTCCGGTATCGCTGTTGTGGTGCCCACGGCCACTGGGCTCGGGAAGTGGGTCGACGAAGTGGACGAGGTCGTCATATCCGATGGGCGCTTTGCTGACAACGTTGTTGCAGGCATTGACGCTTTTGGCGGAAGGCGGGCGGTAGTGATCGCCACGGCCGATCTTCCGGCGCTTACTCCCGAGGCGGTTGACGCTTTCGTGACGAGTTTTGAGAATGCTGATGCCGAGCTAGCGTACCCGCTTATCTTCCAGAAGGTCATGGAAGAGGGTTTTCCTGGTTCTCAACGCACGTATATCAAGATCAAGGCGGGTCGGGTCACCGGCGGCAACCTTACCGTGGTCACACCGGCTATGGTCAAAAAGAACGTCGAGTTCGCCCAGCGGCTGTTTGATCTGCGCAAAAACCCGCTCGGGCTTGCGCAAGCCGTCGGGGTCCCATTTGTTTTCAAGCTCATCTCGGGACGCCTAGAGCTTGAAGAAGCCGAGGCAAGGCTTTCGGAGCTTCTCGGCGGGAAATGTGCTGCGATCAATATCGAGCATGCGTGTATTGGAGCAGATGTGGACAAACCTATTGACGTGATAGTCGCGGAGAGGGTTTTGTATCAGAATGAGAATAGGATTAAAGTTTCCTGAATAATACTTACGAAGAGACAACTTTCAGCTCGGAAGCATGTGTTTTTATGAGGGGGAGCCATGCAGATTACAAAAGTGACTTTCCGATCAGTCGCTATGAATAAGGTTGTTGCCATCGCAAGCATCGTCATCGACGATTGTTTTGTCGTTCATGACCTACGCATTGTGGATGGCGAAAAGGGACTGTTTGTTGCAATGCCGTCAAGAAAGCTCCCCAACGGTGATTTCCGTGACATCTGCCACCCGATCAACTCGCAGGCGCGCAACCACATCCAGCAGTCGGTGCTTGACGCGTTCCTCAGCAAGAGTGAGGACGATGGGCTTTCAGGTGCGCCCGATTTCGCCGAGGGGTTTTTCGAGGCATAGCGTTGCCCGCTCCCTTTTTGTCCTTGATTGTGCCGTAGTGCATCATCAGGGATGGTTGGCGGATGTCGTATCGCGTCAAAATAAGACCTGGTCGAGGCATCGCAGTGCCTCAATTGGAGGTGTCCGCGAAAGCGGCGTTTGACGTTCGGGGCTGGCATTCTTAAACTGGCTGAGCGTCAGATTGGGGCATCGTCTAACGGCAGGACTCGGGATTTTGGTTCCCGCAATCCAGGTTCGAATCCTGGTGCCCCAGCCAAATAACAGAGCCGTAAAACCGGATGCTGTCTGTCAAAAAGGAGTGCTCGTGACGGTCACCGCCTTGATCCTCGCTGCAGGCGAGGGCACTAGGATGAAGTCCGGCAAGCCAAAAGTCGCTCACGAGGTATTAGGGCTTCCGATGATACGTTACGTCGTTGATGCGGCTGTCCGCGGCGGATGTGGCCGGATCCTTACGGTAACCGGGCACAAAGCCGAAGAGGTGGAAGCCATCGTCGGCGACGTTAGCGGGTTTGTGCGCCAGGAGCATCAACTTGGGACTGGCCATGCGGTCATGTGCGCCCGTGAGGCCGTCAGCGAGAGTGGTGCGCTGATCGTGTTGTCGGGCGACATACCGCTCATTCGGCCAGAGACGATACGCAAGCTTGCCGAGGCCCGAGAAAGCGCTGGTGCCGCTGTCGCCCTGCTCACTGCGCGCATGAAAGACCCTCTCGGCTATGGGCGTATCGTCCGGGATGATGCCGGAGGCGTGAGGGCGATCATCGAAGAGAAGGACTGTACGCCCGAGCAGCGTATGACCGACGAGGTGAATACGGGGATCTACTGTTTTGATGCTGCCAGCCTTTTGGCGCACTTAAACGAGCTTTCCACCGCCAACACGCAGGGGGAGTACTATCTCACGGACATGGTCGGGGTGTTTCGTGCGCACGGGCTTGGCATCACGGCAGTCCAGGCAGCGGATGTTATCGAGGTGATGGGTGTCAACACCCGCTTACAGCTGGCGCAAGTGACAAAAGCCCTCCAGCAGCGGATCAACCATGGGCTCATGCTCGAAGGGGTGACCATGATCGATCCCGACCTTGTGTGGGTCGGCCCGGAGGTCTCAGTCGGCTGTGATGTGGAGATATGGCCGATGACGACCCTTCTCGGCAAGACCATCGTCGGTGACGGCGCTGTCCTTGGCCCAGGAGTGCGGGCGACGGACTCGGTTATCAAAGAGGGTGCGCGTGTCGATGCAAGCGTGCTCATCGGCGCGGAGGTCGGGGTCGATGCAAGCGTTGGCCCGGTCGCCTATTTGCGGCCAGGAGCGGTGCTTGAAGCAGAGGCGAAGGCGGGGACGTGCGTCGAGATAAAGAACTCGACGATCGGGCGTGGCAGCAAAGTCTCACACCTGTCCTATGTCGGGGATGCGACGGTGGGGACTGGTGTTAATATCGGGGCTGGCACCATCACGTGCAATTACGACGGTTTGACCAAGCATCCGACGATGATCGGGGACGGTGCCTTTGTCGGCTCTGATACGATGTTTGTTGCACCGGTCAAAGTCGGGGCAGGTGCGCTGATCGGTGCCGGTAGCGTGATCACAAGGGATGTCCCTGACGGTGCCCTTGCCCTTGAACGAGCTGAACAGAAGATCATTGAAGGTTGGGTTGCAAGGAGGCGGGCCGGTAGCGGGGGCCGAAGTTGAGATTTGGGCACCTTGTGCGCGGGAAGGGTACGTGCGGTAGGGTTCGCACAGGGCAGGACGAGGCAAAAGGAGCTGCGCAATACTATGCCGAACAGCACGCGGATGATCGTCTTTAGCGGAACGAGCAATATCGGACTCTCCGAGGGGATTGCCCGTCACCTCGGCATTGGGCTGGGCGATGTGAAGATCAGCCAGTTTGCCAACGGAGAGATCTATGTGCGGTACTTGGAAAGCGTGCGCGGCGCCGATGTCTTCATCGTGCAGTCGATCTGTGGTTCGATAAACGATGCCTTGATGGAGCTGCTCATCATGGTCGACGCAGCCAAGCGTGCCTCGGCTCGGTCGATCACCGCTGTGATCCCCCATTATGGCTACGCGAGGCAGGACAAGAAGAGTGCAGCCAGGGAGCCCATCACCGCGAAGCTCGTTGCGGACCTCCTCAGTGTTGCCGGGGTCGATCGTGTGATTGCGATGGATCTGCACCAGGGTCAGATACAGGGCTTTTTTGACGAGCCGGTAAACCATCTGACCGCGCTGCCGATCCTTGCCGACTACTTCAGCTCGCTTAACCTCGAGAACTGCACGGTGGTCTCGCCGGACGTGGGCAGGGCAAAGGTCTGCAAGAAGCTTTCGGACATGCTTGGCGCAGACCTTGCGATCATGCACAAGGAGCGCCCGGTGCATAACGCCGTCGAGGTGGTCCAGGTTATCGGGGATGTCTCCGGCGGGACATGTATCATCGCCGATGACATGATAGATACCGGCGGGTCGATGATTGCTAGCGTGGACTCGCTTATGCAGGCGGGTGCTGCCAAGGTGTATATCACGGCCACCCACGGGATATTCTCCCCGCCGGCGTTCGATCGGTTTGACTCGGCACCTATCGAAGAGATTGTAGTATGCAACACGGTTCCCATCCCGCCCGAGAGGCAGAACGGGAAGATACACGTGCTGTCGGTTGCGTCGCTGTTTGCGCGTGCGATCCAAAACGTTTTCAATGACGAGAGTGTCTCAGAGCTGTTCGACCCCGATTTTCAGTTGTAGCTGTCCTGATCGGCTACGATCACTGAAAGCGGCAACGATAAGAGCAGAAGAGCAGTGACGATAACGCTGAGCAAAGATAAAATGCCAGCGATGAGAAAAGACAGAAGGAGCCAAAGTATATGACTGCTGCAAATACACTTAATGCAACCGAAAGAACACAGATCGGAAAGGCCAGCCACAAGCTTGCCCAAAGCGATCAGATACCCGCCGTCCTGTATGGGCCCAAGCAGGATCCGGTTCCCCTTGCGGTCAGCCGACGTGCGTTCGAGCTGTTTGCTGCCCGCAGGGCCCTCGGCTCGACGATTATCGACCTGGTGATCGAGGGGAAAAAGAAGCCTATTCCGGCGATGGTCCGTGATGTGCAGTATGCGGCCGTGAAAAACACCATATTGCATGTGGATTTCCTGGCGATCTCGATGGACAAGTCGGTCTCTACGGTCGTGCCTTTGCGTCTGGTCAATGATCCTATCGGCGTGAAGGCGGGCGGAGTGCTTACCGTCATCATGCGCGAGCTCAGCATCGAGGCCAAGCCGACCGACCTGCCCGAGGCCATCGCGGTGGATGTCTCTGCGCTTGAGATCGGCGATTCGCTTACGGTTTCCGACGTAGTGGCTCCAAAAGGCGTCTCCATCATGGGCGACCCCGAGGCCGTTGTGGTCTCAGTGCAGGCCCCACGCTTTGAGGCAGAGGATGAGGTCGAAGGCGAGGAGGCCGAGCCGGAGCTGGTCGGTAAGGAAGAAGGCGAGGAGGCATAACATATCTGCCGCTCGGCGTATCTGCGCACGTGCGCCTGAGCCTCTCGGGTCTGCGTTCGCCGCATTTTGGGAAGTCCATCTGCGATGAGGCTCATTGTCGGCTTAGGCAATCCGGGCAGGGAGTATAGCGAGACCCGTCATAACGCCGGGTTCAAGGTCATTGACCTTCTCGGCGAGGAGTTAAGGGCTGCCTACTGGAAAGATATGGCGGGTGCCCGTGTGGCGTTCGTGCGCTTGGGCGACGAGGATCTTGCGCTTGTAAAGCCTCAGTCGTTCATGAATGCCTCCGGAGGGCCGGTCAGTCGGTTGCTTGCCGAGTTTTGCGCTAAGGCCTCTGATATGGTTGTCATCCATGATGATATCGACATTGCTGTCGGGAGGATCCTTTGTAAGCGTGGTGGCGGGCATGGTGGGCACAATGGCCTGCGGTCGCTTAGCGATAGGGTTGGCAGTGGCGCGTATCTGCGGGTGAGAGTGGGGGTAGGGCGACCGCCAGGACGCATGGATCCGGCTGATTGGGTATTGCAGCAGCTGCGTGGCGATGCGCTTGCAGAGTTTCAGTCGATGGTGCCGACGGCTGCACAGGCGGTGCGGCACATCCTTGGACATGGCATCGAAAGCGCTATGCAGGAGTACAACGCAGATAGGCCGATAAGCGGGCAAGGCGGTGGGCAGGACGGCGGCCAAAGCGATGGGCAGGATAACGGCTAAGCCATAGGCTCGGCCAGGACGGCTCTAAGCCATAAGCCGGCCAGGTCTACAGGTTGGCTCGCAAGTGGGTGCCACCTGCAAGCGGGTCAGGCCCCTACAGGTAGTTGAGAGGGTTTTTAGGCGTGCCGTTGACGCGCACCTCGAAATGAAGGTGCGGGCCGGTCGAGTTACCGGTGCTGCCGACTTTCCCGATCTGCTCTCCGCTTGCCACTTTCTGGCCTGTCTGAACCATGATCGAGCCGTTCGCCTGATGGGCGTAGAGTGAGACGACGCCGTTTCCATGGTCGATCATGACGGTGTTTCCGTAGCCGCCTCGGTAACCGGTATAGATAACGGTGCCGCTGCCGGCGGCGACGATGACACTGCCTTGCGATGCCCCGATATCGAGCCCGGTGTGCAGACGGCGATCCCCAAAGATGGGATGCGTCCGATAGCCAAAGTAGGATGTGACCCTTCGCGAGGACGGTACCGGCCACGCCATGGTGCCGACGTAGATCCCAGAGCCGTCCTTTCCAGATAGCTCTGCGGCAATGCGGACCGACTCCGCCTCTTCTGCCTCGGCAAGGGCACGGAGACGCTTTGCGCTGTCCTTGCTCTCTGCCATCAGCTTGGATTTTTGGTTCTGGGCGGTCTCGCGCTGTCTGGCCGCACGGTCGCGATCGTTTTTTAGGTCGCGCAGGCCCTGTTCGACCTGTGCGGCCTCCTGGCGCTTGATCTCGACTGAGTTAAGTGATCGGTCAAGCTTCGTTTTTGCACGCGATAGGCTCTCAGCGGTCAGCTTGAGGCTGGTGGCGGCATCGTTGTTTGATTTGATGACGCGGTTCACGAACTCGGTGCGCGCAACAAAATCGCTTATGTCCTTGCTTTCGAGAAGAAGCTCGAATAAGTGCCACGAGCCCTGCCGGTACGCCGAGTTCACGCGCTCCGCGAGCAGTCCCTGCTGGGTGCTGTACTCCTTCTCGGTCGCGTCGATCTCGGCCTCGGTCGCGTCGATCTCGGCCTGCAGCTGGTCCACTTCCTGCTGGATGCGCGATGTCCGCTCGGTAGCGGTTGCAATCTGGGGCTCCAGGGCGCGCGCCGAGTCCTCAAGGCGTTTTATCTCGGTACTGAGCGCCGAGATCTCCTCGGCGAGCTTTGCAGCTATCGCCTCGGCCTGCTCGGCCTGCTTGCGGGCGTTCTCAGCAGCATCCTGGTGCTTTTTGATGTCGGAGCTTGTCGCCCCAAGCGCAGGAGACACAGCCGCAAAGAAAACGACTGCGGCAACAAGTAGCGATATAGTTGCGCGGCTACGATGCATTGCTTCTCAATCCTCCGGCTGCTGCGTACGGTTATGCCAAAGTTGTATAATCCCGGAAGGCGCAATCATTCATTTGTAGTATACCTGGTATGGCCGGTCATTTAAAGGCGGATGTGCGATGAGCAGGTGGTGATGCGCTTTGCCGAAAAACCTGTTGCTATACTGTTTCGGTCTCCCATTTCACTACTTTAGCGCTAATCCAATGGAGGATTGTTGCTTCCCATAATCCACACACGCCAGCTGTCCGACACGGTCTTTGAAATGGGCGTTTTAGCGCCTGATATCGCCCGTCGCGTCCAACCCGGGCAGTTCTTGATGCTTCGATTGGACGAGGGCGGCGAGCGCATTCCGCTCACGTTCTCGGATTGGAGCGCCGAGGAAGGCTGGATCCGGACCATTTACATGCGGGTGGGCAAGACCACGCATAGGCTGTCGCATCTTGTCCCCGGCGACGAGATCGCTGATGTCGTCGGGCCGCTCGGCGTTCCCACTCGGCTTGATGGGTTTGGCCGGGTGGCAGTGGTGGGGGGAGGGGTCGGGGTAGCGGCGGCCTACCCTGTCGCACGCGGCATGACTGAGGCCGGATGCGAGGTGCACGTGATCGTGGGTGCGCGCAACGCTGGCCTGGTTGTGCTTGAGCAGGAACTCCGGGCGCTGTCGCTTGCGTCGCTCGCCATTGTCACCGACGACGGTTCGGCTGGAGAGAAGGGGCTTGTGACTGCCCCGCTCAAACGGATGGCCGAGACCGGGTCCATCGATCACGTGTTTGCCGTCGGGCCGGCGGCTATGATGAAGTCCTGCACCCTTACCGCAGAAGGGTTTGGGATGCCCATAACAGTCTCGCTGAACCCGATCATGGTGGATGGCACCGGAATGTGCGGGGCGTGCAGGGTGAGCGTTGGAGGGGAGACGCGGTTTGGCTGCGTGGACGGGCCGGACTTCGATGGGCATGCGGTGGATTGGGAGGAGTTCATGAGCCGCCAGCGCATCTATCTCGATGAGGAACGTGAGGCCGATGCCGAGTTTGCCCGGAGCTGCTCGTGTCACACCTAGATGAGTCGGATCGAGGCGCATCCGGTCAGCACGCGCCAGGTCGCCGCACACCCGCCGAGCGCGAGCGCCATAGGCCTGTCCGAGGGGCGCGTACGCCGATGCCCGAACGCGATCCAGCCGAGCGGATCGGTGGTTTTGCCGAGGTTGCGCTCGGGTACTCTGAGGCTGAGGCGGTATCCGAGGCACGGCGCTGTCTGCAGTGCGCCAATCCGACCTGCCAGAACGGCTGTCCGGTGGGTATCGACATCCGCGGGTTCATCCGCGAAGTCATCGACGGCGATTTTGCCGAGGGGATCGCTATCATCAAGGCGCGCAATGCCCTGCCAGCTGTCTGCGGAAGGGTGTGCCCGCAGGAGGAGCAGTGCGAGTCTGCATGCGTGCTTGCCCGCAGGGGCGAGCAGATTGCCATCGGACGGTTGGAACGCTTTTTAGGGGACTGGGACCTTGCGCGTGATGCCGGGTCGCGCTGCATGCCCGAGATGATCGCCCCAGGCACCGGCGGGAGGTGTGCGATCGTAGGTAGCGGCCCAGCGGGCCTCGCTTGCGCCGGCGAGCTTGCTCGGCTCGGCCATGAGGTCACCGTCTTCGAGTCGCTTCATGCTGCCGGTGGGGTGCTCGTGTACGGCATCCCCGAGTTCCGGCTTCCTAAAAGCATCGTGTCAGCCGAGATCGCGCTGCTTGAACGGATGGGTGTCACGGTCGTCACCAACCACGTCGTGGGGCGTCTTTCGACCATCGAAGAGCTGATCGCCGAGCAGGGCTTCGAGGCGGTCTTTGTGGGCAGCGGCGCGGGGCTCCCCGTGTTCATGGGTGTCTCGGGGGAGAATCTCGCCGGTGTTTACTCGGCAAATGAGTTCTTGACCCGCGTGAACCTTATGCGTGCTTACGAGTTCCCGCGCACAGACACGCCGATCAAGCGTGGCTGCAGGGTCGTGGTCGTGGGCGGCGGTAACGTTGCGATGGATGCGGCGCGTACCGCGGTTCGGCTTGGTGCCGAGCAAGTCGTGCTCATGTACCGCCGCACTGAGCGCGAGATGCCGGCGAGACGCGAGGAGGTCGCGCATGCGCTCGAGGAGGGGGTGCGCTTCGAGATGCTCGCCGCGCCGACCCGGGTCATCGGTCATGACGGGCGGGTCATCGGGGTAAAAGCCATTCGAATGGAGCTTGGAGAGGCGGACTTTTCCGATCGCCGGTCGCCGGTGCCCGTTTCAGGATCTGAGTTTAATGCCGAGTGCGACACCGTCATCATCGCGGTGGGTTCCCGTGCGAACCCGTTGGTGGCCTCGGCCGCAGCGGGCATCGCTATATCGCCCAGGGGCTACGTCGTTTCCGATGAGGACGGTGCGACCTCGCTTTCTGGGGTATGGGCAGGCGGCGACATAGTCACCGGCGCGGCCACGGTCATCCTTGCGATGGGCGCTGGTAAACGTGCGGCGGCTGCCATGGATCGCGCCTTGAGGGCGGGGACGGGTCATGTCTGAGCCCTGCCCACGGACACCGCACGTGCCTATGCGCGTGCTTATCGTTGAGGACGATGCTGCGGCACGCGAGGCGCTGCTGCGCGGGATCACGTCGGCTGGCGTTGATGCCGAGGTGGCGGTGGTCTGCATGACGGGGTGCGATGAGGATATGGCTGCGCTTTGCAAAGAGGGGCAGCCCTTTGACCTCGTCGTCCTCGGCACCTCAAAGCCGGTGGATGCTGCCTCGTTGACCCGTCAGGCAAGATGCCTTATGCACGGGTTGACACGTCAGGGCACCTTCCGTTCGGACGAAGGCGTACGCGGAGGCGTAGGGTCTGACAAACTTGCGGTTTGCGACGGCACGCGGATCATTTTCCTTGCAGTAGAGGAGATCCATTTTCTGTCAGCCCATTACAAACAGACGTACGCGTACACCTCGGAGGACAGCTTCATTGTCGATATGACGCTTGCCGGGCTTGAGGAGCGGCTTGCGCCTGAGTCTTTTATGCGCGTGCATCGCAGCCATCTGGTGAACCTGGATCGAATCAAAGAGGTACAGCGACGAAGTGGCAGCTGCCTGATCGTCATGGACGACCGAGGCAAGACCCGGATTCCCGTTGCCCGTCGCCAGGCACGCCAGTTTCGAGAGGCGATCGGGATCTGAGTGTTTTACGAGGGGGGTGGGACGGTTGGCAATCCCCATTACGCCCGTGGGGCTTGGGGACACAGTGAGGCTCAAAAAACCGCATCCTTGCGGAGCCAACGAGTGGGAGGTTGTGCGGCTCGGGGCCGATATCCGTCTGCATTGCTGTAGTTGTGGCCGCAGCGTCATGCTTGAGCGGTATGAGTTCGACCGGCGGTTCAGAGGGTTTATCCAGCGCGCCGAGGACAGGGAGCGTGCAGGCGCGGGGGGCACGGGCGCAGGGAGCGCAGGCGCGGAGGACGCAGGTGCCGCAGGGGATGCAGGCGCAAAAAACGCTAGGGATCGATTTTAAGCGCCCCTTCTAGCCCTTTGTACTCTGGGTTTTTGGGGTTGTTGACCTGCATGTGCGTATGATTGCCTTCGCCGGTCATGTAATCGCCGATCTGCAGGTTCATCTTGCCCGCAAGTTTGCGGACCTCCCCGATCGGTGTCACGCCGGCAACGACCGTGTCACCTGCCGAGGCCTTAGGGTTGTCGATGTGGATGAGAACGATATCGACATCGGGCATGTCATTCGGGCGGATGTGTACCTCGTAATCCGGGATGTCCGGGTTCCCGTACAGGTCATACGCTTTTACAAGAACGACGATGCCGTCGACCGGTGCAAGGATCGGGGTGCCTGGCTCGGCGGCAATGTCGACAGCGGTATTCGGCTCGCCCGAGCGACCGTTGCGCCACATCCTCAGCACCGAGCCGATAAGGGTGGCACCGTCACCCGAAGGCTGCTTGGTAGCGTCTCTGCCGGTTCCCTTGCCCTTCGCCGCCTTCATGTCTGCGTCGGGAAGAGGCGTTTCGATTGGCAGGGCCCAGCCATAAGATGCCTGATGGAAGCCTATTTCAGAGAGCGACTCAACGGCGACGGGAAGATGCAGCTGAAGCGACTTGTAGTTTGCAAAGATCGGGGTAGCAGCCGGAACCTGGGTGGCAGCAGACCCAGACCCAGGCTCAGGATTCTCGGCCTCGGAAGACGGCCCTACGTTTTTTTGGCTGGTACCGGATGCAGGTGTCTTTACCGGCGTGGCTGCGGGCAGAGGTGCCCAGAACAGCGCTGTCAGCCCCAAACCGACACACAGCACAATCACCGCCATTACAATGGCGGCAACGGTTGCCTGATCACGCTGCGGTTTTGGGGCGGCCTCTTGGACGGCATTGTCGGCGGACTCGGTCATAGCTCATTTTACCGCGTCTGTCCGGTGATCGCGAACTCCTCACAAAGTATTGTTGGGACGAGCGTCGCGCTCTCTTCTGTCCCTACAAACTGACGCGTGCTGCTCACGCCTGTGCACGAGCGCAGTGCATCGATCGCGCTTTGCGTGAACCGCAGGTTTTTGAGCGGGCGCGTGAGGCGGCCGTCCTCGATCAGGAAGGTGCCGTCACGGGTCATGCCCGTGATAGTGACTCTTATGGGATCCTCAACGTTGACGTAGTGGAAACGCGTCACGTAGACGCCTCGCTTCACACGTGCGACAAGCTCCTCGCCGGTGGCATCACCCGCTGCCATCTCGAGATCGAGCGGCATCGGTCCAAACTGGTTGGGCGCAGGCAATGCGTGCCCGGTGTTTTCCGTATTCGTGCGCACCGCCCAGTACGAGTCGGTCACCGGAGTGCGCACGACACCGTTCTCAATAAGCACGACACGTTTTTTTGGCACGCCCTCGTAATCAAACGTCATGCCCAGCGCGTGCGGTGCGGGCGCATCATCAAAGATCGTCACCAGGGGGCTCATCAGCTCGTCGCCGACGTGCTTGGACATGAATGAGCGCTCCTCGGCATACGCCTTTGCCGAGAAACCCGTATACGCTAGGAAGTCTAGGATGTCTGCGACCGCCTCGGGTGCCAGCACCACCGGGTAGGTGCCGGCATCAAGCGTGCCGGGGTTTGCCGAGCGGATAGCCAGGTCAGCGGCCTGGATGCCCAAAGCAGCGGGATCGAATCCGGATGCGTCGCGACCAAGGAAGCTCGCCCATCCGGTGCCCGCGCCCGCGGCAAGCACCGTGGCCTGGATGCCGCTGATCGCGCCGGCTGCGCCGATCCCTTGGCTGTTGGCAACTGCCAGCACGTTTACGGCGCTGCGCACTTTTCCGGCAGCGGTAAGGCCGTGCGAGCGGGCGGCATCCACCATCGCCGCCACCGCTTCTGCACGCGTCTCGGCATCAAAGCCGCGCCCGCCCGCATGTGCGCGGTCGGAGGGCCTCGCTGCTCCTGCTGCAGTCGCTTGGGGCAGGCCGGGGAATGCGGGGTCCTCGGGTGCCATACGGGCGGCGGCCACCGCCGCATCGCAGCAGGCTTTGATCGAGCGTTCGTCCATACGGTCTGTGCCTGCCACACCTACGCGTCTGCCAACGATGGCGCGCACGCTCAAGGTGACGTTTTGCTCGGCGACGTTTTGGTTGATGCGGTTGTTCGCAAAGCGCGTGAGTGCGTTTTGCTCGGCGGAGACGAGTGCCTCGGCCTCATCGGCCGGCGTGAATGCTATTGCGTGGGCGGCGAGCTCCAGCGCGTCCTTGGCGGAAAGCATCAGCGTCCCACCCCCACGGCAACGTTGCGGAAACGCGCCGGTGCTGCGCCATGCGCAACATGCGCGACCTGCATCGGCTCGCCTTTCCCGCAGTTCGCGAGCCCCCAGACGTCCCAATGCTTTTCCGAGCACACCGCATCGCAGCTCGCCCAGAACTCAGGGGTGATGCCGGTGTAGTTGGGCATCTTGATCATCCTGCCGAGCTTCCCGTTCTCGATCTCCCAGCCGATCTCGCAGCCGAACTGGAAGTTCAGCCGCCTGTCATCGATCGACCAGGAATTGTTCGTTTCGACATAAAGCCCGTGCTCGGTGTCGGCGACAAGGTCGTCGAAATCCCACGTCCCCGGCTCAAGCGAGACCGTCGTCATGCGCACGAGCGGGATGCGGTTCCAACCGTCGGCGCGCATGCATCCGTTGCTGGCTCGCCCGATCTCCGGTGCCGTCTCCCGGCTCGAAAGGAAACCGGTGAGCATCCCGCGATCGATGAGCAACTCGCGCTGCGCCGGAACCCCTTCGTCATCCCACCCAAAGGTGCCGAGCGACCCTGGGATCGTGGCATCCGCCGAGACGGTCATGTGGTCGCTTCCATAGTGCAGCGCACCCAAATCGCCGAGGCCGACCCACGACGTGCCGGCAAATGCCGCCTCCTCGCCGAGCACCCGGTCGAGCTCGAGCGGGTGCCCCACCGACTCGTGCACTTGCAGGGCCATCTGGCTTCCGCCGATGATGAGGTCGCACGTCCCGCGAGGGCATTCAGCTGCCGAGAGCAGGGCCGCAGCCTCTTGGGCGACCCTTGGGGCCTCCTCGGCAAGGCCGAGTCCCTCCACATGCTCCCAGCCTGCCTGCGCCCAGCCACCTCCAAAGGAGTTCGGGTAGGAACGGGTCACCACCTCGCCGCCTGAGACCGCGTACGCCTCGATGCCGGCACCGGTCTCGGTCCAGGACTGCTCGGTGAGGGTGCCCTCGGTGGAACCGAACCACTTGTGGAAGCGGTGGCACGAGCACGATGCCTTGGTGATGCTCACCTGCGCTTGGGCGCGCAGTGCCTCATCAGCGGCAAAGAGCAGGGCGAGCTTGTCCTCAAGCAGCACGTCGAACGGGTCTTTGAGCGCCGAGCCAATCCAGATGCCTGTCTCCGGCTTGAGTTCGGCGAGCCTTAGCGGCCCGCGCTGCACGATTGCCGAGCTGCGGGCAATGGCGGCGGCCTGTTTTGCAAGGTCGCTTGCTTTGGAGGCGCTCACTCCCGAGGCGGCGGCAAACCCCCATGCGCCGTTCACCAGCGCACGGACACCCATGCCGAAGCTGCTCGACTGCTCGATTGCCTCGACCCGGCCGCCTGTCACCAGGATGCTCTCGCTTGATATGTCGACAATGCGCACGTCAGCATAACTGGCACCTGCCAGTTGGGCGGCGTTCAGTGCCGTGGCGATGACCTCTTTCACGCGTCTCCCCTTCGCGTTATGGCCTGACTCGGCATTTGGTCAACGTGGCTGATTGTATTTTGAAAGTACCTCGTCAGTCGAGACGACCGCTTCTTTTGGCGGCGCAACGCGGTAGCGCCAGGGGTATCGCCGTGCGCCTGCGTAGTCATTGCGGTCTGCGAGCCTGCTGATTTTCACGAAATCACCGGTACGCGGTGCGTGGATGTAATACCCGCTGCCGATATAGATGCCCACGTGGTGGATCGGCGAGCCGAAGAAGACGACATCGCCAGGCACCAATGCCTCCCGTGTGACCTTATCACCCAGTTGGAACTGTGACCCTGAGTAGTGCGGGAGCTTCACGCCATGCTGCGCGAAGACATAGAGCACGAGCCCAGAGCAGTCAAACCCCGAAGGCGTCTCCCCGCCCCACAGGTAGGGGACGCCATGATAGGCGAGGGCGGTCTCAACCGGAGTACCTGGCTTAACGACGATGCCTTTGCTGCTCACGCCAGAGAGTATCTCGGCGAGGAGCTGGTCTTGCTCGGCCTGATGCCGGGCAGCCTCGGCATCGAGCAGCTCCAGCAGCTCGTTCCGGGCATCGGCAAACGCCTCCTGGCGCTCCTCTACCCGCAGCATGACATCGATCCGCCGGGTCTTGAGCTCGAACTCAAGCGACTCGGCAGCCGCCTCGGCGCTTTGAAGCTCTATCATGCGTCTGTCCAGCAGCTCCTTCTGCGCTTTTAAAGAGGCCGCGATCTCGGCATCGCGCGTGCTGAGCGTGTTGAGGAACTTGACTCGGGCAAAGAGGTCGCTCATCGACGAGGAGTCGAGCAGCACCTCGACGGTGTTTAAGGGGCCGGTGCGGTATATGCTGGACGCCCGGTTGCCGAGCAGCCCCGTTTGCGCGTTATAGGCCGCCTGTACGTCAGCAAGCTCGCTCTTGTTTGCCTGGATGTCCTCTTTTATCTTGGCCAGCTCTTCTGCAGCGGCGTTGTATTCCTCGGTGGCAAGCTCAAGCTCGCGGTCGAGGGCGAGAAGCTGGGCCTCGAACTCTTGAAGCCGGGCCTGTCGCTGCGCAAGCTCGTCACGGAACTCCTCGGTGTCCTTGTCGGCTGCGATGTCGATCTCTGAGCTGTTTGTCGCCGAGGGCTTGGCAGCCGCAGGCGTGCCGCTTGCCGCAGGTGCAGCCACAGCCGCAGGTGCGGTAAAAGCGGAAACGAGAAGCGCAATAGCAAGCGGCAGTGCGCATGTGCGCTTTAGTGCTTTTATGTTGGTGAAGATCTGCATGCGTACTACCTTAACCGGATACGTGCTGGCGGACGAGTCCGGCAGGGCAGTCTACACAAAATCTGCGGGTATATGTATTTCATGTGGGCAAGGCCGAGGGGGCACGTGGTGGGGTGCCATACGTGCGCTGATGGGGCACCACACGTGCGCATTAAGGTGTCACGCATCCGGTGTCACGCATCCGGCCCGCAGATAAAACGCAGATAAATTCGGCGAATTCGGCGAAATCCAACATTTGCACTTGCGGCAAAGAAACCTGCAAGGTAATCTAAATAGCTCATTCTATGCTGTTGCTGCGTGTTGCGGCGGCAGCGGACAGTGCGGGGTGGAGCAGTCTGGTAGCTCGTCGGGCTCATAACCCGAAGGTCGTAGGTTCAAATCCTACCCCCGCGACCAAGAAAGTGCAGGTCAGAGGTGCTGTTTGGGGCTTCTGGCCTTTCTCATTTCTCGTCGAATTTCGCCAGGTGGGCAATCAGTGGGCAATTTTTGTCCATCTCTTTGATGGTTTGCGCTACAAGATGTGCTGAACAGCCTGCTCTGCAACCTGAACACCCTGTAGCCCATATCCTCTATTATCTCTCTCGGTCTCTGCAGTATTTGTATGTAGAACGCGGAGAGGCGAGAGCTCGCGTGCGGGAAGCGGCGGAAGGGGTACGGGTATTATGGGACAGGATGAAAAGCCGATCACGGAAAGCGGTCAGGATCAGGCCTTCTATCACGGCACAAGGGCCGTTCTGAATCCAGGGGACTTGATAGGGCCCGGTTATAGCTCTAACTACGGGGAGCGAAGGAAAGCAAACTTCGTCTATCTGACTGCCACCATGGATGCAGCCATCTGGGGGGCAGAGCTTGCGGTGGGCGAGAGCGCTGAAAGGATTTATTGCGTGGAGCCTACGGGGCCGATCGAGGATGACCCCAATCTGACGGATAAGAAATTCCCCGGCAACCCGACGAAGTCCTATCGCACAAGGCAGCCGTTACGGGTAATCGGCGAGGTACTCGGCTGGGAAGGGCATTCCCCGGAGGTGCTTCAAGAGATGCGGGATCGTCTCAACGAGTTCCGGCGCCTCGGCATCGAAGCGATCAATGATTGAGCAAAAAAGATAATTGGGCACCTTTTTGCAAAAACTAAAGAAAAAGCGAGTGGATAAAACCACCACAACAAGGATACAATTTACGCATGGGAAAGACTGACGCATTTAGGTTGCTTGAAGGCCTTGCTGCTTCGCAGTGGGGAATGGCGACGGCTGTGCAAGCTGTCCGTAACGGTATTGAACCGGATGTTTTTTTCCAGCTAGCCGATAAAGGTCAGCTGGAGCATCTGGGGCATGGGGTTTATCGGACTGCCGGGGTTCCCGCAGATCGTTTTGAGGGGATCAGGGCGGCCTGGTTGTCGCTTAACCCAAAGCTGACCGCGAAGGAGCGCTGTGCAGCTGCGCATCCGGATGAGGTTGTCTCCGGAGCAACCGCCGCTCATCTGTTAGGTGCTAGCAGCTCCGCGCCAGAGCCCTTCGAGTTCACGGTCCTTGCACGCCAGCAGGCGCAGCGAGGCGAGTTCGTCTTTCGTGTTCGAAGGCTTCCTGCTGACGGCGTGATGATCTGGGACGGCCTGCCGGTTACCACGCCTGCACAGACTGTTGTCGATCTTCTGGTCAGGGCCGGGGCCGACCAATCGCTTCTCGCTAATGTAGCCAGCGTTGTCGAGGGCCTTGACCGCGAGAAGGTCTCGAGCCTCCTTGCCGATTTCTCGTGCCTGACCAGCCAAACGGAACAAACCGCGCAAGGCCTCCAGAGCATTACGCCGTGGCTGGCAACGCTTGGGCTCACAGAGCAGGCGATAGCCGGAGCGCCATTGCCGTTTGGTTCGTCGAAGAGTGCGTCCTTAGCGCAGAAACGCCTGTTTGCACCAGGCCTGTTGAATGGGCGTGAAGCCGGGCTAACGCTAGCCGAGCGCCTTGACGAGGCCATTATCGAGCTGGATTCCCGCTTGGTCTACATACTTTCAAGACGCCTATTTGCTGAGAAGAAAGCCACTTTGGAGCAAGTCGGCCAAGAGCTTGGGATAACGAGGGAACGCGTTCGGCAGCTGGAGATCAAGGCCAAAGAGGCATTTCATGCTGCGATCGAACCGCATGAGTTCCTTCACCTAGCCGCTTCTGTTTTTCGCGAGTCAGACTTTCTTGTGCGGCCTTTGGATGAGGTGCTGTCGCAGTATCCAGCCTTTGCCGAGACTGTCATATCCGTGCAGCAGCCAGCGTGGCGCATCCTGTACGTCCTCGACTCATCGGTCGAGATTGCTGATGGCTGGTGTGCAAAACCTACTATAGCGTCGGCAAAAGAGGCGACGCTCTCCTGGGTTGCCGAGCATTCCAACGGGTACGGCGCTATGGATCTGGCAGAGGTCACACTTCTGTCGTCGCTTGACCTCCAAAGGAGCATTGATATCCGTGCTGCTTGGCTGAAGTACTGCGGGTTGGCAGTTGCCGATGGCATCGTCTGTACGCAAACGCGATCAGTCGGGGATTACGCTGCTGCTGTCCTATCGGTTGTCGGCGAGCCTCTCTCTCCCGAGGAGATAGTGGGCCTGTTTGCCTATAAGCGGGATTCAAGGTCGCTCGCCAATCAGCTTAGCGCTGATCCGCGGTTTGAGCGTGCAGGCCGAGAGACGTGGGCGCTCAAAGAGTGGGGGCTGGAAGTCTATACGGGCATTCGGGGAGAGATCAAGAAGAAGTTGGACAAAAGCGGTGGGCCGATTTATCTCACTGATCTGATCTCAGAGTTGACAGTGGCTTTTGGCGTCAGTGAGACCAGCGTCAAGGCGTATGCGGGCGCTCCTCCCTTCCAGTGCAAGGATGGTGTAGTCAGCAGTATCGGCCCCTGTGGGCTTGAGGCGACTAAAGCGCCCGGGCATACGAAGAAGTTTTACCGGATGCCCGATGCCTGGGTTTACCGGATAAGGGTCACTTCGGACCATCTTCGAGGCAGTGGCATGCCGGCACCCATGGCCGTAGCCACCCTTCTTTGCATCCGGTTTGGCCAGACAGTGCAGCTCGAGTCTGAGCTGGGGTTGCAAAAGGTGGCCTGGACCGGGATAAGCCCTACGCTTGGGAGTATCCGGCGGCTTTTGGTAGAGTATGGGATCAAGGTAGGCGCAGAGGTGTTCTTGGCTATCCGTGACGATGGCACCTTCAGGTGTATCTCTGCTCGGCCATTGATAGGCGATCCGCTGGCGGATGCCCTGGCTCTCATCGGGGCGCCCGAAGTCTCCGATGCGGCTGCTGCCAGGAAGTATCTTGCTGAAGCGGTATGCTTGCCCGAGGAGTCATCGGTTGAGGACATCGTCGGTGCTTACAGGCAGCGCGGCGATGCGGATGTAGCGCTCCTTTTAGAACAAGTGCATCCGGTTTGGGCTGGAGCTTGAGCTGGGGTCTTAGGTCGATAAAGCCGGAGGCGGTCATACAGGCATCGAAGTTCATCCCAAAGGCCAGTGTACGCATGCAGTTTGTTTTGGCGGCGCTCATGTGGCTCGTGGGTGCCGTTATTTTGCTTGTGCGCGGCATCGGCTACCTCCATGATCGATACTGGCACGCCTGGGCGCTTTCCGCAGGCTTGGCCTTAGGGGTCATCAAGTCGCGTGCGTTGCTGGATCAGGTAGCACGCAAGGCCGTTCGACGCATCCGCGAGCGGGGTGCTGCCCAGGTGTTCGGGTTCTTCTCGGCGCGCTCCTGGCTGCTGGTAGCGGTGATGATGGGTGGGGGCATCACCCTGCGCAACATCTTCGTGCATCCTGGTCTAGTCGGTGCCGGTATTCTTGGTGCCGTCTATATCGGAGTGGGTCTGGCGCTGCTGCTTGCTGATCGCGTTTTCTGGCAAGCGGTTTTCGCTGGGGAGGACCCCTAGCTTGCGGGCACGGGGAAATCCTCGGACTTGAAATTCGCGTAATAGCGTCCCGACGATGCCGTGAACTTCAGCACGCAGTAGTCTGAGTCGGTCACGCCGCCGACGTAGTAGGTTGTGTCGCCGTCCCGCCAAATCATCTCTTTTGACGCAGTGTCTTCCAAGACCTCCATTGTGCCTCGCAGCATAACTCCCCGGAAAAATCGTCTGTCGCAAAAATAGATGCTGCTTTTCGGGTTTGCTCGGTACTGCGCCACCCGCATTGAAGAGGTATTGGTGGTGAACCAGAACTCTCGGATGCCCTCGCGCTTCCGCGGTGCCAGCATCGCCTTTATGCCGGGAAAGCCATCTGCGTCCACCGAGGATATAAACGTCACGCTCTGCTTGTCGATGAGGTTGCCGATGGTCTGTTCTGGGTCTCGCATCATCTCGGTCGCTCCCCGTTTCTCATGCGTTGTACCGCTCAATATGTCGGCAGCATCGTCTGGTTGACAGTCTGGTTGAGATCGTCTTGTCAGGTGCGTGCCTCCCGCTTCTCGCCCGCCGTGCTGCTCGAGGGGCAACCATTCGGCTCAGGGCAACTATTTGTAGGCAACCGCAATGCGTTTGAGGTGTGATGGGGGTCACAGACCCATGGGCCCGGCTTCTTAATGTCCCCTGAATCCAGACGATAACCTCTCTATGAACAGGATGTTTTGGAGGTGGTGCTAGTAGGGGAAAACATTATACGGCAGGTGTTTCTCGTCTACCAACCCACTCCTCTGGACTGAGGCGAGCTGCCGATCTTTTGTTTTCGGACCGGCCGACACACTTTTTTCATGTAGCACAAAATGCAGCAGACTCCGACAAAACTAGCCGATAAAACGCAGCATCTTGGAGTACAACTTCCAGGTAACCGGTTCATAACATGTGGCGAAACCAGATCCAAACGGTTTCGCCACATGTTTATTTTGGTACTATCGGTTGTTAGCAAGGCCGCAAGCGGACACCAGCAGTAAGCGGATACCGGACCGCAAGCGGACACCAGAGCCATACCCCTTGAGAGTTTTCGGAGACCCCATTGAGCTTCCTGAAACCCCGACTGAGACTCCGAGCCATCGGTGTTGCTTTTGCGGGCACTGGACTGGCGGTCGCCGTCTTGCTTGCGCTCTCGTTCCCGCCGGTCGCGGGCCTTGGGACGCGGGTTCGTATGCCCGTCTTTCATGGGGCGCTTACCTGGGTGAACATTGCGGTATTTGCGGCGCTCGGCGTAACGGCGCTCGTTGCGCTTATCAGGCGCTCGGTCGAGGCCGGTTCTGTGGAAAAGCCCGGTTTGGCAAATGTGCTGCGATACGAGGCGGCACTGCGCAAAGCAAGTGTGGCGATGTGGGTGGTGGGCACCGTACTTGGGCTGCTTGCTGCCTTAAAGACCTGGGATTTCAGCGCCTCGGAATCCTCGCCGATGGACGCGGTCCTCGCTGACCCTCGGCTTATGGCGCAGTTCTGGATCCTGTTAGCGGGGCTTGCCCTGCTCGCGGTCGGGCTCATCACTGACAACAGCACATGGCGGTCCGCCTGCGACCTCGCCTTTGTGGGCATGGTGATGGTGCTCCTTGCGCGCGCCCTTCTCGGCTCGGGGCGGGCGCTTCATCCGGACAGCCCGGTACTGAACTCCCCGGAGCCTCGGATCAAGGCGTTGTTTTTTGGGATGGTGGCTGCGCTTGCGTTATCGTGC